>OMDB01000127.1_pt1 | contig 48204 bp, 59 predicted proteins | sample 1645161 | NCBI WGS metagenome assembly OMDB01 (sample SAMEA103958135, study PRJEB25191) | human gut metagenome
AAAAAAATCATTTTTGAACAATTGTTCAAATTATTTTTTTATTATCTTCCAAAATTGGTTTTCAGACCTTTAGTATTGAATAGTAGTATTCGAAACTTTCTTTTAGCTTATTCACATCTAGACCATCAAAGAATGAATCTTCATATGACATTCCAAGAAAAATTTGTCGGAACATACGTGCTGCTTTCTCAACGTCAGTGTCTTTCCTTATTTCTCCACTGTTTTTAGCCTTAAGTATCACTTCCTTCCACATTTCAAATTCTTGAAGGAAAATGTTCTCAATTCTCTCTCTTATTCCAGGATAATACATTCGCACTTGAGAAAGAAAGTGGAAATAATAAAAATTTGGACAACATCCATTTTCTACCTCGCAACTGTTTTTAACAAGATCTTTGATTCTTTCCATGGCATTGTTCACACCTTGAATATATTGCTCGATAAATCCAGCTAGGGTTTCTGCTGGTACAGAAAATTTATTTGCTGGTTTCTGCAGGTTTATGACATATTTGTCGGCCACAGCGATAAATAGATCAAGCTTGTGTGGAAAATAATATGTAACACCAGTTCTCACTGTTCCACAGGCATTTGATAACATCTTCAAGCTCGCTTTCTCATAGTTCATCTTTAGAAAAACCTTAAATGCCTTATCAATCACTTCTTCCCGGTTGCTTATTTTCATGTTGGTCAGCAAGTTTAAATTATTATGCGAATATAACTATTTTCTTTTTTAATAATGTTATTTTGAGACTCTGCTCTATCCTTTTATCTAATGATTATAAATATACTCGATTACATAGATGTTCTATTCATCAGTTTGATTGAAAATCATCTATGTCTGTTAAAGATATTTACTGTTATTCTGATATTTATTTTAATCTAATATTCATAAGATAGTTTTGTATATACCCTTTTTTCTTCTTTTATGTCTGATGTCTTATGTGAATATCTTTCTGTAAAGCTCTTTTAGTTCCTCTGTAGCTGCTTCTACTACTTTCTGTCCACCCTTACCACTGGCTTTTCCCCAGATTACATAGCATACTGCCTCCCATGCGTATTGTAGCACCTCCTCTGGGCTTGCTTCTGTTTCCTGAGTGGGGCTTTCGTCCTCGTCATCATCGTCATCATCGTCAGAGGAAAAGCCGTTTGGAACGATCTCGGACAGACGGGCTTTTGCTTCTAGCAGAGCATACAGGCTTTCTTCATTTGCCATCCACACAGCATAGTCCTTGGAATACTTCATGTTCTGCATGGAGAGCACACCTCGGACAAACGTAGGCACGGTATCAGCGGTAAATCCGAACCGTTTCACATACTCTCGGAGGAATTTTTCCTGCAAGCGGGAATGTTCATCATCACAGAGGTCGAGATAATCCCATACCAACTGCCGCCACTCCTGCCCCAGCATTCCCAGTGCGAACACAGCAAAACTTCCGGGGAGAGCGCACTGCTCATGGTCCAGATTGGTGTACTGCTCATATTGCCGCATGGCAAGCCGGGCGTATCGTTCCATTAGAGGGTGGAGACCGGGATACTGCACGGCACAGGCAAAAAGTTGGTTTACTCCCTTTTTGGGCAGTCCTATAATGGGAAGATACGTCTTTTCCGGTCCTTTGAACTCCACCGCATAGCTGCGGGGAAAATCCTCCTGCTCTAGAAGCTCACACAAGTAGTACAGCACTTCATGGCAACATTCCTCCGTATTGTCCCTGGCAGTAATACGGATCACAGCAAAGGCATCGTTGGCCGATGCGGTGAAGTGCTCTGTTTTCCGCTTTTGCAGAGGGATCGGTAGCCTGCCGGTCCCATGTTCTCGGAGCTTTTTCACCATATCCGGACGGACTTTCTCCACCAAGCCAAAGAGGTAATTGGCGTCCAGATACTGAAAGTCCAAACCATACACTTTATAGCTCACCGCCACATAGCAGGCAAAACGCAGCAGCGGCTCCGGGACCTGCTCTGCACGGATGCCTGGTTTCAGGGAATACTCCCGATTCCAGGGGTGGTCATCTTTATTGCCTGTCACGACAAAATACTTCTCCTGCAGTTCTCGTTGCAGCATATCAAGTAAATGGTGGTCAATTTCACCCCACCGGCTCTGGCGGCGCAGGTTTTCGCTGAAGGCGATGGCCTTTTCCGCGTCAAGGGTCTCAGCCCGCTGCGCTTCGGTCCATATCTGAAGCAGTTGCCAAACCTCAAAGGGTGCACCTTGACTGCTAACCACTACCGGCGGCCAGAGTGAATCAAGCCGCGTGATTCTCCCGTCAATGGCATCCTGGATACACTGGTCAAAGAGCGGTTGCAGTTCCTCCTGTACCTCGGGCTTCATCCAGTAACATCGCCCGTCATGACTATTTCGTTTCGGAAGATTCATTGTTTTTTCTCCTTGCTTATTTTGCGTGATAATATTTATTATAAGGTAGCTGATGTATTATTTCGTCAGAAGAATTCAAAGTCATTTTCCCAAAAACACTCAGGTACAAATTTAGCAAAATTATTAATGTTTTTGCTTCTCAATTCAATTTTTATTTTGGGATTTAATGACTTTTTTTTATTCCTTCTAGTTAATTCTCTAAAATAACTTGATGATATTCGTCATCATGTTTTTCGCTTTTTGCTTATTCGTAATCTGGTGAATATCTTAAATATATATTTTTAAATTATATATTCATCCTAACATGTACTAACACGAGCCTAACTTCATCCTAACTTGTACTAACACGAACCTAACTTCATCCTAACACCTTCCTAATATCATGTTATTATTATAGCATTTTCTAATCTGCTTCTATTTTATCCTGTTTCTTTTAATTATTTTCCACTTATTTATCACCAACTTACCACTGATAAGCCACCAATTTACCACTTTTCTACCACCTGTTTACCACTTGTTTTCCTCTATCTTTTTTAGGCCTTAATTTATTATATAATACCTTTTTGCAGATATCGTTTCCATCGTTACTTCTTTGTAGTTCTCACTCTGCGTTTTTCTACTACTCTTACTGTTTTAAAATTACTGATAGTCTGTATATGTATTAGTATTTTGATTTTGTTACAATTTCAAAATTAGCTGTATATCATTTAAAATTCGTCTTACTTTTGATTTATTGTTATTTCAGTTTATACCCTTTTTCCCATTAATTCAAAACCGCTACTCAATTATATAGATGAAATATCTATGCAGTCAGGATAAGCAACAATAGTAACGAAGCACCAATGTACCTGTACTTCTAATTTACTATGGAAAATACGCACTGTATAATATACCGATTGAGGTAAAGTCATCTGTAAATACCTGAACGGAACAGGATACTGCAATTGTATTAGGATAATATTTAGTACTATCTTGAAAATATCGTTGATAATCTTATTTATTTCCATAATTCTTATGAGCAACTGTCAGCAACCCTTTTTCGTCTTTGATAATTTTGAAGTTTCCTGAGTCAAGCATTTCATTCCATTGCCGGAATAAATCTATGATAAAGTCATACAAGTCCTTTCGTACATTTATATCTTCGTGTGAAGACAATGTGCATACAAGTTTTCCATCCTGTTCAGACAGATATTTTCTTGCTCTGTCTAATGCAGCGATATATATTACCTGATTATATATATAATCGTCATTATATCCGTTAGTATTCAATGCGTCTATTGCAGAATACGACATTTCGACAGTAGTTTGCAGATATGTAGTATCAGTAATGGATTCTCTATATCTGTTTGCCTTCTCCAGCATCCTATCAATTCTTTTCCTTGCTTTCCGGTCATCAGACATTACCGTATTGTTTTCTTGTGTCGTGTTCATCAGAAACCAGACTTTCTTTTGCCATTCATATACAGCAAACCTCTCATCATCCACATTGGCTGTTTTGTCAATATAGCTTCTTATACTTGGCGCAGAAGGATACTTGGATTGTATTATGTCATCAACCAGGTAGCCATGCAGTCCCTTCAGGTTATTGAACAGAAAACCTTGGAACATCAGGTTTATATAGTCCTTGTTCTCGTGCAGATATTGTTTGTAGGCTTTGTAGGCTTCAGATTTCATATAGTCCGAAGCTCTGCTGCTGTAGCTCGTTTTCTCAAGCTCATCCTCCAGTGCCTTTTCCAGTCTCACATATTCTGAAGAATCCTCTATGCTGTACCAGTAGTGTTCATCAGGTTTCGAAGACATATCTACCCATGCCTTCGCCTCCCAATAGTCTATACCCATATTTACCGAATCTCTTTCTTCTGAGGACAGTTCATAGTATAGAGAATCTTTTTCCCAACCATCGAAAATGACTTCAATCGAGTCTGATTTCTCTTTCATTATGCCTTTATAGATTTCAGGCAGTTTCTTATCTGTTTGGGACGTTAACATGAATGTACCGCTTTCTATCCTGCCATTAACCTGTGGATCTGAGATAATGGAGTCGTTATATACAAATGCAATCTGTTTCCCTATTGCTTTTTCAGTTTCATCGGCCCACTTGTTGATTTTATGCTTGCTTATTCGTCCGCTAATGGCATATTTGCCGTAATAGTCCTTTTCAAGTTTTAGTCCAACCATATCTTTTACAGTTATGATTGGTTTAGCAGATAAGCAGTCTGCACTTAATACGTGATACCAGCCGTTTTCTCTATGTGTCAATGCCTGGTCATCGTTTTCTGTCACATAAATACCGGTAGGCCCGTCTGCACCTCCTATGATACCTGCAGCGCTCCTTTTGGATGTTTGACAACTGGCAATTGAGGCAGACATCAAAAATAATAAGTAATATAGTTTCATTTTTTAGTATTAATATGGATTATACAAATTATAGCAAATCAAATTCGATTCAGTATCTCGGATGTAACAATTACATTCTATGTAAAACGGACCTTAATCATTGTAGCAATAACTAACAACAAAACAGCTGCTACCAATAGTATCATTCTTGTTTTTTTTCTCTTAGAAAGGATACTTAAATTATAAATCAATGCTATAATGACTGCCGTTCTGCCCAATATTGAATCCATACTCAATTTGTTTAATATTATTGATAAAATAATACATAATGAGGTTATAATCAAAATGATATCAATGGTTCTATTCAATATGATAGTGTATTCATTATTCTTGATACTGCACTCACGAAGACCGAAATAAATAGGTATGCCGATAATAGGTAGCAATATAACAATCACACTATAAATGACTTTTTCATTTCTTGTAAAATTGTTATTCATTATATCATATACAACCGCACAATCCAGTAAGAATATTAGTATTATTAGGACGAGAGTCATATTCATAAGTTGATTTACCATTTACTGTTTTATTATTAATTTCCCTGTCATATTTATTGTAATGGTTTTTATTATAGTTATTCTCTAAACTCTGATTTTATCATTTCATCATTATGATCAATTTTTACAGCATTTCGCACTATACACATCCTCATAAGGAATCCAAATAATACAATCGTTACTATTGCCGTAATAGTAACAATTATTGTTTTTTTTATAAGTTCTTTTGTTTTCATGTTACATTGTTCAGGAGTTTCTATATTTACTTTTATTTTCTTCACTTACCTGTCATTGGTTCTGAAACATTTCATTCCTTGCTAAGGAACAAAAACTTAACTTTGGGTGTAATGTAAAGCTTCTCTTCTTTAATATTTATCATATTTGATTTTAATCGTGCATCATTACAGGATTTTTAGAATATGGAACATGTTTCCTTTTTCTACTTTTAATGCTAATCTCTTTTTCTATTTAAAGAATTCCAAAGTTATTCTTTTGTCCCAACATTGACTTGTGAGTGCTTATATAGGCTCTCTATTCCTTAAAGTTAACTTGTGCTATCTGTCCGAATAGCGATGTTTTACCAATACCTGTAAAATCCCAAAAAGTGGATGATGAGCCACTGGTCCAGCTGTATGATACAACTCCTGAAGGTCCAGTGCCTGATAATACTATTCCTGATGTGTTATTTTTTGTGCAATGCGCTCCCTTTGTATTGCATCTTAATTCACATAGGTAATAACCGAAGGCTATAATTTGGATGTCGGTATGAATAGTAGAACCTGCATTAAATGAAGCGCAAGATTGTGTTCCACCGGATATGTACATTTGTGTATAGTTGGTTTTTATGTATCGAGAAACTATGCTACTTTTCTCTATTTGGATAGAACAATTATTATTCAAATCCTTAACATAAGTTTTTCCATCATAGGTAGAATAAACTATCCTGCTAATGTTAGGATCTTTTTCATACTCTGCAAGTTGTCTATTCAACTCCTGAAGCTCCTTTTCATACCTTGTATAATTAATAGGATTTATCTTTTGTAATTCCAGCCAATCTTTATCATTTAGATAAGAAACAGCATTGGGCCTTTTGTTCTCATTGATATAGTACTCTCCTGTTGAGCTGTTAAAGTCAACAAACTTGGACAGAATTTGTGAATCTGTTTGATAATCCCTTGTTATAGGAGAATCCACATTCATTACTTCATCATCAGAACATGATGTTACACCAACACCTGCGGAAAGTATAACAGCTAGGGTAAAAAATATATGCTTCATAGTTTCAATGTTATAGTGATCTTGAACATTTAATTTCGGCAAATATGCTTATTGCTTTGAGCTATATTGGTATTCTTGAAAATCTCTGTAAGTTTGCCCAGGATTTGTTAATGGGTCGTTCCAAGTTTCATAAATAGACAATTTGTTAGAGGTGAGTTTTTCTATTTCCCAAAAACATTCAAAGTCCAAATAGATATACTTAAAATTTGGTGTGGTAAATGACCAATGAAAATAAGAAGTTACTTCTTCTACTTTACCACTTTTAAATGTAGCTATTTCCTTATAACTGCCACTGCCATTATCTTTAAATATATATGTTACATCCAGATCTACTTCTGTGCCATCAGCCCATACTGAATGATATTTTCTGTTCCATTCTTTATTAGTAAGATTGGAAATAACTTCATTTCCAACCTCACCATAATAGCCTTCTTTTTCTATGCAGCCATATAGTGTTAGTAGAAATAAGAGGATGTTTATTGTCCAAATTGTTGTTTTCATTTCTTATGATAGAATAAAATGGCACAACAAGAGATGATACCGAGTAAGAAGGAAATAACACCTGCCAATACCATGTATTCAGTATATGCACCAACTATGATACAGGCAATGGTTATTAGGAACAAAGGAATTACTATTTTCACCACTCTCGTATCAATTTCCTTTTTTCTTATTTCAGAAATTACCGTTCCGGCAAATGCCGCAAGCATAAAAAAGAATAATGAAGTTCCGCTTTGTATTGTATCATAATCAGTTTTGTACAATCCTGCAATAATTATGACTAACGATACTATAAAAGCCAGACAAAAAATTAAGTTTTTCATAAGCTTTAAATATTAGGAAATATTGAATATCGCAAATATAAGAAATTATTATGATAATCATCATAATTTCCGTATTTTTGTTTGGCTTTGAATAATTTTGTATTTTTGAAACAAAAATATTGGTATGAAGAATTATGATATTGAAAGAATACTGAAACCGGCTTTTAAATTGTTCTTGACTTATAATTATGAAGCTGTAACCACAACCAAACTAGAGGAAGAAACAGGATTGACTAGAGGTGCTATATTCTTTAAACACAAGACGAAAGAGGCCCTATTCAAGGCTGTAATTGATAACTATATTATTTCGTTTCAGTCTTCTTCATCTAAAATACAAGCAAACAGCCTGAAAGAGTTTATAGAACTGTTTCTCAATGGTGTCGAGATGCGTATGAAAGAACTGCAGCAATTAGGTATTACAAATTTGGCCAGAGGGTACTTCAACCTTTTGTATCAGGCAGTGCAATATTATCCGTCATTTTCTGATACAATTACTGCTATATTTAATAATTCTATAAACGAATGGGAATGTATAATAAGCAAAGCTAAAGAATCTGGAGAGATAAAGCCAACTTGTGATGTGCATAGTACAGCTTTAAAATTCCGTTATGTTTACTCTGGCATGTCTTTTGAGTATAGTTTTGACAAGAGATTGGATATAAACAAATTAAGAGAGTTGTTTGATAAATATTATGCTGAGATAAAGAATGAGTAATTTCCTTAGTTATAAATTATCTAATATCTTATGCCGTTTTTCAACATGATTATAGGCTGCTGCCTCTTTAACATCAATATCGAACAGGTAACAGGCAAACAGTAGGTCATTAGAATGGTAGAAGCATTTTATCTTGTCTCTTATGGTTTCACGAATACGAGAATATCCGTATAGCTTTAATATTGCGTAAAAGTCAGATAAATGTCCTCTTTCACAAACTCTCTGTATAACGATTCTACTCATTTCTTCCCAATCAAAGTTATTTAGATTATATTCCCACAATAGGGAAGAAGAAACTTCCTCCAAACCAGTCATTTTTGTAGGTGATTTTAGCTCATCTTTAAGATCAGGAACTTCTTCTAAAACTTTGTGACCAAATGTTTCCATGAGCTTAAAAGTTAATAAATAGTCCCTTTATACTATTGAGCCTTCTTTTTGTCTTGGTGATTAAAGTAAATCACACCTACAATGGCTATTACAGACACAAGTACTGACATGATAATTGCACCCATATTTATTTCTCCTTTTTGTCTTGAAAATAAAAGTAAAGTCCTCCGGCATTGGCTATTACTATAACAAAACCAAACATGATTAATGCTCCCATATCATTTCCCTTTCTTATCTTGATAGCTAAAATAGGCATAACCAACTACAGCTACTACTGAAACAAAGATAGAAACTGCTATTGCTCCCATATTACTTCTCCTTTCTGTCTTGATAGTTGAAGTAAACCACACCTACAACAGCTATAACTGAAACTAGACCAAACATTACCAATGCTCCCATATCATTTTCCTTCCTCATGAGACTACTGGAAATACTCAGATTTTTCCAGTGAAACATTTGTAATACTCAGTATCGTTTCATTCATTCCCTTTTCATCAGCTTCCAGAGTTAATAGAATTTCGTTTTCTTTTTCGCATTTAGGGCATACTATCATTTGAGAAAGAGCATAATCATGAAATGAAGGGTCGTTATCTCTTTCACCCATATCTGTCTTTTTTTCCCAATCAAAATCCTCTGTTGCCAAATCGAATATTTTATGGCAAAACGCACATTCAGTTTTTTTAATTACAGTTCTTCCCATAGGTTTAATCTAATTATATTTTTCCATTATGTTTTTCTTTCTTATCCTGGTGATTGAAATAAATCACACCCACGATTGCTACTACTGTAACAAAAGTGGAAGCTACTATTGCACCCATATTATATTGTAAAATTAAGTATTACATATAATAAACTGAAGTTATAACCACAATTCTTTATTCCTTGTTTTGTATTACATTATATTTTTCAAAAGTTTTCTGTCCTTTAAATATTTGGCAAAGTTGGTTGATTTGCTCTTGCCTTATATTCCATAAGAACTCTGACTTAGTTGATAATTATAAACGCTGTACGTATATTAATGGCTATACTTAACCTTTACAAAGTTAGTTATTAAAATTGACTTACCATTATTCTTATGTAATAAATGCGCTATTTTCAATACTTTATCAAATATTACTTTATAAGGATGACATCATCGAGGTTGGTGGTGTACTGCCTACTGACGTGTTCGCATTTGAGGTGCCACGACTTGTCTTTAGTACCCTGTACAGCTACCTTTATGGTATTGTGGCCGTTCTTGCGGTTAATGGCATCTATGGCAGCGGCCAGGCGTGACTGCTTATCACGGTCAATGGTATCAAAAAGGTTTGTCTGTATGGCAGAGTCAGGAACTATGTTCCAAACAATTACACCGGCTTTCTTGTATTGGTAACCGCCCTCTTTGCGGCACTCCATACGGAGAGCCCGGACTGCGGTGCTAACAAGTTCCTGAAGGTCGTTGGTCGGTACCTGTAGGTGGATGGTGCGGTTGATACAATGCTGTGGAAGATCCAGACGGAAACGACTTGTATAGGCGAATACTGTTATTTCCGTACAGCAGCTGTGCTGCATACGGAGCTTGCGCACACATTCGGACGTGAAGTTGGCAACAGCTTCCTCTAAGCTGGAGAGTTCGGACAGACCGGAGTCAGGGAAACTTCGGCTGGTACAGATACTCTTCTTCTGTGGCAGTTCCTCTACATCGATACAGGATTCACCACGAAGCTCTTTCCAAGTACGGACACCGGTTATTGTAAGTAATTTTCGCACGAAGCTCTCACTTTTCTGAGTGAAATCTAAGGCGGTATTTATACCGTAATAGCGAAGCTTATCCAAGCTCCGATGGCCTATACCCCAGACATCACCAATTTCGAAGCCCTGCAGCGCCTTGATGCGCTTTTCCTCAGAATCAATCATGCATACACCCTGATATCCCTTGTATTTCTTCCCGTAGCGGCTTGCCACCTTCGCTAGAGTCTTTGTAGGAGCAATGCCCATTGTAACCGGGATGCCTGTACCCTTTCCGATGGTCTTTACAATCTTCCGACCGTAGGAAACCAGTTTCTCCCCTTCTCCGAAGCCTGAGAGATCCAGGAACGCTTCATCAATCGAGTACTGTGTCAGTTCCGGCGTAAACTCGGACAGCAGCATCATAACCCGGCGGCTCATATCACCATACAGATTGTAGTTGGAACTGAAGACAGCCACATTGTTTGCCTCCAAGACTTCACGGATCTGATAGAGAGGTGTCCCCATCTTGATGCCCATTGCCTTGACTTCGTTGCTTCTGGCCACGACACAGCCGTCATTGTTCGAGAGAACAACGACAGGTTTGTCACGAAGCAGCGGATTGAACACGCGCTCGCATGAGCAGTAGAAGTTATTGCAATCAACAAGGGCTATCATAAATATTCTGTTGCAAAGATATCAATAGTATAGCAAACTATAAACATTAATATTCAGAACTACCCTACAGAGTAGTGGAATAGTCTCGCGAAGTATGGAACTTTGCAGCAGAAACTAAAAAAACTATCATACAATGAAATTAATTAAAGTATTCTTATTAGGACTTATTGGTATCATACTACCTGTCTGTTTGTCCGCACAGACTGTAAGCGGAAAACTGATTGACGAGAATAGCCAGCCTTTGCCTTACGCCAATGTGGTGCTACTGTCATTGCCGGATTCGGCGTTTGTGAATGGAACCATCAGCGGTGAGGACGGTTCTTTCACACTGCAAGCAACATCGGAAAACCAGATAGTGAAAATATCATCCATCGGATATAAAACCGTGTATAAACCAACTATTCCTGCCCATATCGGTATCGTGCAGCTCGTATCTGATGCACAGATGCTCGGCGAAGTTGTGGTAAAAGGTAATATTCCTGTGACACGCATAAAGAACGATGCTTTGGAAACCAATGTGCAGGGTACAGTTCTCTCAAAAGCCGGAACAGCTGAAGATGTATTGGCGCATATACCCGGTTTGCAAAAAAAGACTGATGGATTTGAGGTGTTGGGTAAAGGTTCACCGCTTATTTACATCAATGGTAGAAAATTGCGTGATTTTGCTGAACTGGACCAACTGACATCGGAGGAAATTAAAAGCGTTGAAGTTGTTCGCAATCCCGGTGCCCGTTATGATGCAACTGTAGGGGCAGTTGTTCGTATCCGTACTGTCAAACGACAAGGAGATGGCTTTGGAATGAGTCTGCGCAGTTCTTATGATCAGTCTCAAAATTCCGACTTTGTAGAGCAAGCCAATGTAAACTATCGGCATAATGGCCTTGATGTTTTCGGTATGATCCGTTTTGATAGGACGATCGCTTTGCAAAATGACATTCTGGAACAAACGGCCTTTACAGATACTATATGGACACAAAAGAATAATCAGCACTCTAATACCAATACTCGCAATATAGACGGACGAATCGGATTCAATTATGATTTTAATGAACATCATTCCATAGGTGTACGCTATGATTTGAGCAAAGCCTTGCATACAGATATGCTAACGGCCTTCGATGGCGAGATTCAGGCAGATGGATTACCTTATGATATTTTGCACAGTACTACTGTAGCTAATGCAAAATCACAACCGGAACATCAACTTAATATTTACTATGCCGGACAAATAGGTAAAGGGGAACTTACCTGGGATGCTGACTATTACGGTAATACATACACGCAATACACCCTTAATACGGAGGATAGCCAGGACCATGAAGACCGTACTGTCACTTCTGATAATAGAGTGGATAATCAGCTTGCGGCCACCAAAGTCTCATACACTCATCCCTTGTGGGGAGGAGGCATCGCTGTTGGAGGAGAATATACCTATACCAATCGGCATGATGATTATGTAAATCAGGAAGGATATGTACCTACGACCTATACCCACATTCGCGAACAGAATCTTGCAGGATATGCACAGTACAGCCATCCTTTACCATTCGGTCAGGCAAACATCGGCTTGCGATATGAGCATATAGATTTTGATTATTTTGAAAATGATACATTTGTACCCGGACAAAGTCGTATCTATAATAACGTCTTTCCTAATGTATCTGTGAGCGGGCAAATTGGTAAAGTACAATTTCAAGTCGGCTATGCAGCAAAAACGCAGCGGCCTAACTATAGTCAGTTAAGAAATAATATCACTTATGTTAATCGATTTACATGGCAAACGGGAAATCCACTTCTGAAACCAAGTATCACCCACGATATAACCGCTGTTGGTGTTTGGCGGTTCTTGCAGGCAATGGTCAGCTACAAAATGGTTCAAGACTATATTCTTTATTGGGGAACACAGGTAGAAAATCAGTCGGCTACTACTTTGATTAACTATGTCAATCACGACCGTTTACCGAGTCTGACAATAATGCTGGCAGCTTCGCCTACTATTGGTATATGGAATCTTAATGCCAGCGCAATTATGATGAAGCAGTGGTTTTCGTTGGATGCTGCCGGTCAGAAAAGGACTTATAACAATCCGCTCTTTATAGGTTCATTAAACAATACTTTTACTCTCCCTGCCGGATTCTTGCTGACAGCCGACTTCCGTTATCAAAGTTGTGGTCAGGTCCAGAATATCACCCTTAAACGTCCACAATATACACTCAATATAGGCTTGCGTAAATCCTTCTTGAACGATGCGCTCAGTATTGAAGCACGTGCAAATGACTTATTGTTAGGTTGTAAGCAGGAAGCACTTCTTTATATGGAGAGTGCACAGATGAAAGATTTGTCTTGGAGTGATACACGATCATTCAGCCTTACTGTCCGCTACAAGTTTAATGCAGCCAAAAGCAAGTATAAAGGTACAGGAGCAGGACAAGATGCAATAAAGCGTATATAATTATGTAGATTCTTATGGGTAATAGAATTATAGCTTATTTCGTAGAGATGGAACTACCTTACAGAGTAGTGGAAAAGTCTTGCAAAGTATGGAACTTTGCAGCAGAAACTAAAAAAACTATCATAAAATGAAATTAATTAAAGTATTCTTATTAGGACTTATTGGTATCATACTACCTGTCTGTTTGTCCGCACAGACTGTAAGCGGAAAACTGATTGACGAGAATAGCCAGCCTTTGCCTTACGCCAATGTGGTGCTACTGTCATTGCCGGATTCGGCGTTTGTGAATGGAACCATCAGCGGTGAGGACGGTTCTTTCACACTGCAAGCAACATCGGAAAACCAAATAGTGAAAATATCCTCCATTGGATATAAGACGGTGTATAAACCAACTACTCCCGCCAATATTGGTATTGTGCAGCTCGTTTCTGATGCACAAAGATTAGGGGAAGTTGTTGTAAAAGCAGACTTACCTAAAACACGAGTAAAAGGTAATGCAATGGTAACAACTGTTGCCGGAAGTGTGCTTGAAAAAGCTGGAACAGGAAATGACCTGCTCAATAAAATTCCTGGGTTGTCTGCCGATGAGGGCTCAGTGAATGTATTTGGAAGCGGAATAGCGGAAATTTACATCAACGGAAGAAAAATGAGAAACAGTTCGGAACTTGACCAACTGTCGTCCAACGATATAAAGAGTGTAGAGGTACTCCGTAATCCCGGTGCCCGATACGATGCTTCAGTAAAAGCTGTTGTACGGATTATAACCAAAAAGCCACAAGGGGAAGGATTCGGCTTCAGCAACCGTGCATACGTGGGATACCAGTATGACCTTGCTTTGCTCGACCAGTTTAACTTTAATTACCGCAAGGGAGGATTCGATCTTGGAGGAATGTTATTCGGCAGAGACAACAAGTTTGAAGAGAACAAGATACTGACACAGAAAACATACCTTGATAAAGTATGGACACAAAATTCGGATATGAAAAGTCCGTTTCACACCCGGAACATTGCAGCCATGCTTTCATTGAATTATCAGTTCAACGAAAATCATGTGATGGGAGTAAGGTATGATTTTAGTAGAAATCCTCAGATTGAGATGAAGCTGAATATGAATTCTTCAATTCATGTGGATAATATATTAGAAGAAGAAAGTAAAAGTAAATCCCATTCAATAACCACAGACAACAGACATAGCGTAAATGCTTATTATAATGGCAATTTCAATGATTGGAATGTGGATTTGAATATGGATGGAATGTGGTCGGATAGTAATAATCCTATTGTAGCTGAAGAATATGTCAAGCAATCGGACAACAAGAAAGTAAGCAGCACTATACATACACTGGGTAAGAACAGAAATGAACTTTATGCTGCTAAACTTGTAATGGAGCATCCATTATGGGAGGGTAGCTTCTCCATAGGCAGTGAATATACCTACAGCAGCCGTATTAACCAATACGTAAACGATGAGAATATTATACCTGACAACGACAACAAAATCAGTGAAAATGCTGTATCCGCATTTGCTATGTACGCACGTAGTTTCGGCCAGTTGCAAGCTCAGGCGGGTGTGAGATATGAGCATCTGAATTCCGATTACTATGAATTCGGAAAAAGAATGGATGAGCAAAGCCGTAAATATGACAATGTATTTCCTTCCATATCACTTTCATATCCTATAGGTAAAACCCAATTAATGATAAGTTATTCAGGCAATATAGAACGACCAAGCTACTACAAGCTGTCAAGTGCAGTAATCTATGGCAATAAATATACATACGAGAGTGGAAATCCGCTTCTGCGTTCTTCGATACTGAATACCTTGTCACTTAATGCATCATGGAAATGGCTTTATTTCAATATGAATTACAGTCGCATCAAGGACATGCAGATACAGGTAAGCCAATCCTATTCGGATGCAGATCCTTCTATTTCTCTGTTCACACATACCAATGTTCCTAAGGTGGACAAACTGAATGCTACCTTGTCAGCATCGCCAACGATCGGTATATGGTCGCCACAGTTCACAGCCATGTACAGCCAGCAATGGTTTGTGATGGATACACCAGACGGTCCCAGAAACCTTAATAATCCTATCGGATTTTTCCAATGGAACAATACATTCAGTTTACCTAAGGATTTTCAGTTGAATATAGATTTGGAGACTTCCACACGAGGAGAAGACAGCAGCTACCGTATAATTGAACCCGGTAGTTCGGTCAACATTTCTTTATATAAAGGATTTTGGAATGGAAAACTAGCCGTACAACTGCAAGCCAATGACATCTTCAATACTTCATCCTCAAACATACTGATGTACAGCGGTAACCGAATTACAATACTTCAGCCGGAATCACGGCGCAGTTTCGGTATGACAGTACGATATAAATTCAACACAACAAAGAGTAAGTATAAAGGAACCGGAGCTGGAGACAGCCAGAAAAACCGCTTGTAATTTATGGCATCATCAATATCTTATATAAATCTCTCTTGGGCAGTTGTGGGCATAATTGATAATGGTTATCAATAAAATTCTGCTGCAAAGATATACATAGTATGGTAAACTATAAACATCAATATTCAGAACTACCCTACAGGGTAGTGGAAAAGTCTCGCGAAGTAAGGAACTTTGCAGAAAAAACTAAAGAAAACATCATAATTTAAGTATGCCTATTTTGTACTTATAGGAATACTTTGTTTTCACTAAAATATAGATTACTAAAAACATAACATTATGAAAACAAAGAGTATTATAACTTTCCCATGTCCCTGGAGTATGGGAGTCACATTTCTGACAGCCATTACAGTTATTATTTTGGTCATATCAGTATATGTTGTTTGGACAAATGAATTGATTTGGCTTAAATACATGCTAATTATTATTTGCTTGGCCACTATTATTGGAGTATTACTACTGATGCCGGTACGACTGACCATTGAAAGAAATAAAATAGCTTTACATAGATTTATTGGCTCAATTCATATTCCTTTCGAAGATATTATAGAATTGAAAGCAATACCAAACTCGGAAACAGCATATTCTATTCGTTTGCTAGGAAGTGGAGGATTATGCGGATATTTAGGCAAATTCAGGAATAAGAAATTAGGGTATTACACTATGTATGCAACCAACCTCAATGAATTGATACTTATTCGTACAAACAGAAAGGCTTATGTATTCAGTTGTAAGAATCGTGACGAATTTATTGAATCTTTTAATAGTCTTTTGGGAAATCATGAATAGTCTAAGGAGCCATATGTAACTTATGAAAGTTTAATTTTATATGTAAATTTCTCTTGGGCTGTTGTGGCATTATCGACAGGGATGTCCACAACAGCCTTCAATCCATGAAGCGTTCGGACGAACCTATAAAAGCTATCATTGAAAGGTTTGTTATTGGTTATCTCAGTTTCAGGCATATTGCATACATAAGCAGACATTCTATAAACAAAGAAACATTTCAAAAACTTTTTGAAAGACTTTCCCAAAAATTCTCATCATCAAAGTATTCTGATGATGTAAGGGATAAATTGAAATATATTTAATAAATTAGTAATAAGCTATGAGTAAATTAATTTACAGAGTTGGACTACTATGTGTAGTGTTATTAGGAATGATGTGTAAGAGTTTTGCACAGTCTTTTTCTGTGCAGCGTATCGGTGAAGGAAAACAAGCAATAATTCTGATTCCTGGATTTGCTTGTTCAGGAGACGTGTGGAATCAAACTGTTGATAGTCTGCGTAGCAATTATACATGTTATATTTTAACTATGCCAGGTTTTGCAGGAACTGCGTCAGAAGCAAACCCTTCTTTTGACAATTGGACAAAACAAATTGCTGATTTTATCCGTAATGAAAAGATAAATAAACCTATACTGATAGGTCATAGTATGGGTGGCGGTTTAGCATTGAATATTGCTTCAACGCAACCAAATCTGGTAAAAAGTATTGTTGTCGTTGATGCGCTCCCTTGTTTGACGGCTATTTATAATCCGAATTTCCAGTCAAGGAAAATATCGGACGATGAATTTGCAAAAGCGGGAGCCCAACTTCTAGGAATGGAGGAGGAACAGTTCCGCAGACAAGCTTATATCAGTGCTGTATCACTAACAACAGATTCACTTCGTTATGATGAGCTTGTCAAATGGAGTTTGACTTCTGACAGGCAGACTTATGCTAAGATGTATTATGATTATTCCAATGTAGATTTAAGACCTGCCATCAAGAATATTTCAGTACCGACGTTGGTGTTATTGGAACATCCGTTTAAGAAAATAGCCCCAATTGTTGAGCAGCAGTTTGGTAATCAGCCGAACTTTAGACTGAAATATGCGGGTAAAGGACTGCATTTTATTATGTTTGATGATTGGGAATGGTATATACAACAAATTATCGACTTTATGAATAAGTGATCTTAAGTGAGATTATCATAAATAGATTCGTAAAGGAAGAATCCAAAAATGAACATGAACCGATGGAACAATACATTCAGTTTGCCTAATGATTTTTAGTTGAACATAGATTGGGAGACATCCAGAAAAACCGTATGTAATTTATGACAGCATCAATATCTTATATAAATCTCTCATGGGCAGTTGTTGGCATCATAGACAAGGATGTCAACAACTCCCTTCAATCCATGAAGCGCCCCGACGAACCGATAGATGTTACCATTGAAAGGTATGTTCTCGGTTATCTGGCCTTCTGGCATATAGCCTATATTGATAAAGAAAAGATGAACAGATGTGACGATGAGAAGGTAATTGAACTAGGACGGAAGAAAATGGAGAAATACGTTATCTCACATCCTCCTGTAGTTACTTTGCCGAAGTTCTACATCGTCTTTCTAAATCAGCCTCAGATTGGTTGCGATGCCCACGGCCTCAGTGATGTTTTCTGCGTGTAGTTTTTCTAATAGTTTCTTCTTGTGAAACTTTATGGTATTGGTATAATATACAGTTTATCATCATGAATATTAAAGAAAAGTTACCTAAATCTTTAATCATAGTAGTTTCTTCTATAATTACATTAGTACTTTATAAGCAAGTATATTTAATTGTTGCTCCATTACATTTGCAAAGAATATTGGCTTCTTTTTTAATGCATCTGATAGTATGTTTGCCCATTGGAATTGTATTACTCATATTGTACAAGCCAAAGTACTTTTTCTATCAACTTGGACTTCATGGCAATTTCCTCAAAGGAATGGTTTTTGCTTTAATAAGTACGCTTCCTCTTTTTATAGCTTTTCCAATTGTTGGAAAATATAATAATGAACTGACATTAGAAAGAATGATTCGTTCAACTGTTATTGTAGCAGTATTTGAGGAAATCATTTTTAGGGGTTTTATCTTTGGACAATTATTCCGATATTGTAAAATAGGTTTCGGTTGGTCAGTACTGATTCCTTCCCTAATGTTTGGTTCTATTCATCTTTATCAAGGTCATGATTTGATATCTTCTCTGATGGCATTTGGAGTAACATTTTTGGGAGGATTGTATTTCAGCTGGATTTATATGAAGTGGAATTTCAATCTTTGGTGTCCTATAGGATTACATTTCTTTATGAATTTATCTTGGCAGTTGTTCATTATTGAAGGAAATTCTGTAGCTGCAGGTGGTATGATTTCAAACATTTTTAGACTTTTATCGGTTGGTATAGCTATAGTTATAACGAATATATATTTACATAAATCTCGATAAGTATTAATCCGTATGTAATTGAACCTGTTATATATCTGTATGCTTTTGTTGATTTATAATAAATCAAAGGTACTGTATTGAAAAGTAATAAAAATAAACAGGAATCAATGATCAATGCATTTGTTTTTTTCTGCTTGATGAACGAGAAAGAAACAGAATATAGAAAGAAAAATTAACGACATTGGTTGAAAAATTCTGTCAAAGTTACTGAAATCATATACCAAAACTCTGAAACGAAATAGGGCTTGACCTTTGAGTAAATATATGAATGGCTGCAGACTAAAAAATCAGTGTAACAAAGTGGTATTTTTCAATCGTTCATGCAGAAAAATAATCCTTATTAGTTATCTTATATCAGCCTCAGATTTGCTGCGATGCCCACGGCCTCAGTGATGTTTTCTGCGTGTAGTTTCTCGAATAGTTTCTTCTTGTGAAACTTAACTGTGTTTGCATCGATAAAGAGAGTTTCTCCAATCTCCGTGTTCGACATTCCTTTTACGGAGAGCTGCAGAATCTCTTTTTCACGGTCTGAAAGAATCAGTTCAGGCTGTTTTCTCCACCGTCTGCCCTCGAATGAATAGATATACCGGTCAGAACATGTGTGGTCTGATATGACAACATCTCCGATATTTTTCTCTGGTGACAGTGAAACTGTGCATAGCGCCAACCATATATCACCCTTGTCACTCAGCAAGGCAGGTGTCAGTTTGTGGTGGATTAGGTGCGTATGCTTCTCTGATGTGCGGATATGAAAGTTATACTCGATAGACAAGTCAAGTCTTTTTTCTATCGGTTGTTCATAGTAGAACCGGAATCCGGCTTCGTTGATCTCCATAAGACGGTTTATTTCGTCAGACGGAACAACATCAAAATAAAAGGCATAACCTTTCTGTTGCACATCTTCCGGTGAATGCCCGCAGAGGAAAAGTGGGTTGGGTGATACATAAAGGAAATTTTTGCGGTTATAGTCTATGATATACAAACTGTGATTTGTATTGCGCGCCAGAGCGTTGGCCATAGCCATACATACATCAGTTTTGGAATAATCACTGTTGGGTATTTGTATGTCTGTATTTATAGGGCGAAAGAAATTGTTTATATTATTTTGTTGCATAAAAAAATTATTGTTTTAATGAAACTGTCATCTTCCTTTTCTAAGCTGTTTTTTTATGTTATAGGTAAGAACACCCCATATCAGGAAGTTGTTCTCTTCGGTAATCTTTAGCGGGGAATAGTCCTCGTTAGCAGGAACAAGCCAGATACAATTATTGTCTTTGTCAAATCGAACTTTCTTTAGTGTGAACTCTCCATCAATAAACGCTACTACTATATCTTCATCCTGTGGCTCCAGCGATTTGTCTATTACTAGTAAATCGCCGTCGTCTATACCACAGTCTTTCATTGAATCACCACAAGCTCTGGCATAGAATGTTGTTGCAGGATGACGTATCAATTCGCGGTTCAGGTCTATACTATCTGTCATATAGTCCTGAGCCGGTGACGGAAATCCTGCTCTGATTCCTTGATCAGCAAACCGTAGTGGAAGTTCACTGCTAAAGTCTGCCGAATACATTATAAGTTTTACATTCATTTTGTTATTCCATTTTTTTGCATTTCTTCCCTGGTGAGTTCCATTTCTGTTGGAGTCATCTTGGCAAGTTTTACTTTGTGTGGATTCATCTTTTGGTATGCTTTGAAATCATTTATCATTTGTTGAAAATCAAACAAGAATTCCACATCACATCCATGTCTGCGATATATTTCAATTGCCGATTCAAGGACTTCAACAGCACAGCTGTCCCCTCCTTGGAATACCATTGCGGGTATTTCATTAAGGACGCAATCTCTTAATAGTCTTAATTGATCTTTCATACGTTTTGATTTTGTTACGTTTTCAAATATGCTCTGCATTGACATAATCAACGTCTGTTTCTGCCGGAAAGCATTTACGCTACTCCTTTAATATTTTCCTTTCACGCGATATATGCCCTACCATCAGTAGCTGTGTATTGATTGCTCGTACTGTTTATACTAAGTATCGTGGGTATTGTATGCTGCAAAGATAACAACTTATTAGGACCATCAGATTCTTTTTATATAAAACTTTACCTTTTCTAAAACAAAAGAACGTTTTTCTATTCTTCTTTCTATTCAATCTCACTTTTCTACAGCATGTCTCTCTACCCAATTCTATTTTTGCTTTCTTTTTGTCTGATACGAAGGACTTGTTCATTTTTTACTGCAAAGTTTGATTGTTATAGCACATCATAATCAAGGAACATTTCATTTGCTGTGTAAAATCTTCCTCTATGGTTCATAGAGAGTATTTGACACATCCTCCTTGCTTATTCGGCATACAATCAGTGTGGCAGAAAAAAATAATCAATCCTTTCGGTTTGGACAAAACCGTAGGGAAAATAATAATCTTATTAATAATTGCATTATGACTTTTAGAGATTTTATGAAGGAAAACGGTTACGATGTGGTAACTACATTTTGGGATGACTTTTCAGTAGCAGATATTTACGGTATTCCGGCAGTCACTGATACGTTCAATAGGGCATTCGAAGAGTGGAAAGGCAATCATATCTATCTTACAGAGCTTGTACTTGTCCTGAACCATAAAATCTGGCAGCACCACGAATCGTCACCGGCACTTGCTAAGGAATATGATGAATTATGGCGTAAAGCTGATAGTTATGCCGTAGAAAATCTTCAAGGCAGTGAGCTTGAATACTTTTACGATGTTACCGATTGATATTCTTCGTTTGTGTACTTCAGGTAACGTAAACTTTCATAAGGTAGTTATGGCATAATCACTATAAGATTATGCCATATCATTTTATGGAGACATGCATCTCTCTTCCCTTTTATACTTTCTGTTTTCACCCTTAGTATTACAATCCTTCCCTTTTGTATATTCTATTTTATTACGTCCAGCTACTGCCCGTTGGGTGATGTCATTTTTCTCTGCAAAATTAGCTTGCCCCATTATCATTCTGTCAAGTGCCGCCTTGCTTTTCTTATGAAAAATCTTCCTCCTTATGGAGAGTATTTTTCATGAAACACTTGTCGCCATTATGGAGCAATCATTGGGGCAGAAAAAATAACAATTCCCTCCGGGCAGGAAGAACCGGAACATTAGGGAAATAAACACTATTAAGTTATGGCAAATGGTTACATGTTGGAGTCGGAAATCCTGAAGAAACATCTGGATTTTATTCGTGAGGAAATCAAGCGTTTCCAGACCTTTAAAGACGAGCTTAGTAATAGTAGTGGAGCAAGGTCAGACGATGCCGGTACGCTTTTGAGTGCATATGGGCGGATAACCTTTGAGTTAAACGCTCTTTTGCGACATAGTTATGATGCAGACCCGTATTAGTATTTTGATTATTAACATTTTAAATATATATATGATTATGAGTATTTTGAAACAGACAGAGAAATTGTGTTCACTTGCAGTTGCCGCATTATGTTCAAGAAAACGTAAGTTTAAGGCCGAACCTGTATTTATTAAAGAGTTTGACAGCGAAGGTACAGTACATCTTACCCGTGTTCTGATTACCGAAATCTACACCAACGGTCAGTGTGTGGTTACCTACCCTTATGACAACGAAGAGCAGCGCTCTCTTGCCGACTTGTGTCTTGACAGTCTGCTTCACCTGTTACATTTGGTTGAGCCGGAGTTTGATCTGACATGTTCTCTCGACGATTACGGAGTTTACGCTTATCCTGTCAGTCGTTTCAGTCGTGATGCTTCTGACGAGGATATTATCTCAGATTACATGAACAATTCCAATGATGATGATCCGGTAAGGAAATACACCATCGAAGAGTTTCTGTCCTATATCAACGACGAGTGCTTTAATGATTTGGGTTATTGGGTTCGTTTGCTCAAGTAACTTTTATGGTTCAATATATTAATCAGACGTTTTTTATGAATTTGGAGAACATCGATAAGAAACAGCTTTTTCGTGAGATTAGCGAACTCATGCAGCCTTTATATTTCCCTGTACCCTATGATGAAGATAATATCCGTACATTGGCCCAACACGAGTATGAGCTGTTTAGTAAAGTAATATCAGTAAGGTACGGTTTCGATATTGATAAGTACGTATTTGAGCATGACGGCCATTCTCCGTTTGATGCTGTACACGAAGATGTCATTTGTGAACTGAAATCCCGTATGCGTAGAGACCCTTTCCTGCTTCAGAGTGAAGCCATTCGGCAGCGTCTTGTCACACTGGTACGTCAGGCTGTTGTCAGAGCCGGAGGATGTCTTGGAACTTTTTACAAGAATCTCCAGATTCATCACATGGAATACAAATCCGGAGACATGTACGATGATGTTCCGGCTGTAGTTTTTCGTGGAGGTGTGGCTTGTACTGCCGGTGGATATGAGAGTGCTATGCTGTACGATATTTATCTTGCACCTGATGACAGCCTGATGTGTACAGTTGATGACAAGGATTGCAGCGAGAATGATGTTCCACTTGATACACTTCTTCTTGAAAGCCTGTTTGAGGTCGTTCATTGGTTGCGTATTAATCATTTTTTGCCGGACACAGACGCTCCCGATTGGGTTTGCGAGGAGTGCGGTTCTTCGGATGTCGAAACCCTTGCTTGGGTCAGGCCAAACGAAAATAATAGCTTCGCCGATTATCTTGGAATTGATGACAATGGCAACAACTGGTGTCATCATTGTGAGGAACACACCTCTCTGGTACAGTTTACAGGTGGCGAAGACAGCAAGTCTTCTTCAGTCAGTTAAGGCCTATGGATAGTATATATATCAGGAATTTCAGCATTGAAGTGACACGCCGTTGCAATATGGCGTGTTCACATTGTATGCGTGGCAATGCTATAGCACTCGATATAAGTCATGCTTACATCAGGAACATACTAAGTCGTGTTCGTGGGGTTCACAACATCAATATTACCGGTGGTGAGCCGTCCCTCAATGTCAAGGCTATGCGGTACCTCCTTTCCTGCCTCAAACGTCGTGGCATACCTGTTGACCGTTTCTACATTGTCACCAATGGTTCACTGTCTTCTATCTCCTCTGACTTCATAGAAACCTGTTGCGCTCTGTATGATTACCAGACAGAGAAGGTCGAAGATACCGGCAGGAACATGCTCGAACTCAGCGACGACCGTTTTCACAACAGTGCAGAGCGCGAAAAGGTAATCACCTGTTTGTCTGGTTTGTCTTTTTTCGGGATGCGTGGCCAGTCCGAACACATGTTCCTTTTCAAGGAAGGAAGATGCACAGTCGGTTTTGACAATCCGGTTTATCCCATTTACATGGATGGGGATGGAGTCGTTCACGGCGATGTTTATCTCAATGCCAAAGGCATGGTCTGCAGTAATGGAGACATGAGTTACCAGCGCCAGGAGTCTAATTTCCTTTGCACTTCCTCTCGCTTTTATAGTTATCTGAAGTCATCAGTCGGTAAGTATTGAATTTAAGTTATGAAGACAGTTAATAGTTTGTCAGGAGGAAAAACATCCTCTTACATCGCCGTGCATTATCCGGCAGATATCGAACTCTTTGCCCTTTGTTGCATTGATTGTCACAATGCCGGGGCTACCATCGACAAGCGCATGAAGCAGATGGTCAATGACAGGTTGCAGAAGTATTGTTCTCATTATCCCGAATTTGTGGCTACTTCCGAAGATCCGAAAGTCCTCAAGGTTATTTTCGACCTCGAACAGCGTATAGGTCGTGAGATTATCTGGTTACGTGGTATGGGCTGGGAAGAAATGATACGACGTAAGCGTGCTATTCCCAATCGGACCAAGCGCTTTTGTACGACAGTCCTGAAGATGCAGCCTATCTTTGAATTTCTTTATTCATACCACGAGCTGCCTGTTCGTATGAGGATAGGCTACCGTTACGACGAGCAGGAACGCGCTTTGCGTTTTACCGAGAATTTCAAGTTCGCTTATATGGCCGAGTGGCAGGAGCGGTCATGCCGCTGGATTAACCGCTGGCAGGATATTCGCTGGCGTGTGGGTGAGTTTCCTCTTATTGAAGACCGTATCACCCACTATGACATCAAGCGCTACTGGCAGGATAAAGGAATCGACTTTCCCGAAGATTCCAACTGTCTCAACTGCTTCTGGAAGGCTCCCGCACAGTTGCGCAAGAATTTCGATACGTGTCCTCCCGTCATGTGGTGGTCAGCTATACAGGAGGATCTGCAAGGGAACACCTTTAAGGACAACATGAGTCTTTCCATCATATCCAAGCTGCCGCTTCAACTCGACTTCTTTTATGGTACAGGTTCAGGCTGTCAGGCCGGTTTCTGTACCGATTGACCATGTTTCTCCCATTAGACCTGTCGGCTGCTTGTCGGCAGGTTTTTTCCCGTTTATATTTTGTTGTCCCGGATATCCCTGTTATACTCGTTGTCGGTTAGTATCATCAATGCCAAAGCCCGGTTATTTTCCCTGCAAAGTTTGATTATCTCCTGTCGTCCTGCCAAGGAACACTTCGGTTTGCTGCTCCAAAATCTTCCTTTTCATCTTATGAAAAGAGTATTTTAGGCATCATCCTTGTCATGATTTGTCGTTAATCCATTGGGCAGAAAAAATCAACCTTTTGGCAAAGGATGTACAAAAGGGAAATAAATAATTAATGTTCAATTAAATCGGTTAATACAATGGCAATGGAAGAAATTTTACAGCAAGATTCAAGATTCAGATATATGTTACTTGGTCGTATGCAGTCTGATTGTGAGTTCTATCTTGGGTATGGCAACAGAAATACTTCACGCTTATGGGCAGGAAGTGAAGAAAGACAGATAGAATATATGAAACAGCTTTATAACAGTTTCGATGAAGGTGAGAAACCGCAATGGATTTCTATGGCTCAGATTGAGGAATATGCAAGACAGATGATGCCTTCTGCTGAATAAGTCTATATACAAGCCATAATCAAACACCGCAGGCATTGAGTTTAGCTTGATGCCTTGCGGTTAGATACCACTTCCCTCTTTTAGTCAGTATATCCACTTTATATTTCCATTCCCCCCCTTATAGATGTTGGAGCAACATCTATTGTCACATCGGTAGTAGTCATTCATTTCACTGCAAAGTTGTATTGATGCCAGCCATATCTTTACAAGGTTACCTTTCAGTTATGGCAGAAATCTTCCTTTTTCCCTGAAGAAAAAGAGTATTTCTTCCATAAACCTTGCAGATATTGGCATCAATATATGAGGCAGTAAAATTGAATTAGTTACTCCCGATTGAAAACAATAGAATTATTGTAGGGAAAAGTTGAATTTAAATATTATGATTATGGCTGACAAAATTATTAATGTACGTGGTTACAAATTCGAGTTGTTACGGTGGAATGAAAAGTGGGTATTTCCGTTTATTACTTACTACCAGTCTGGTTTGGGTAGTCCGGTATGTATTGTTCTTTTTTCATGGAATCAGGAAGAGGATATATTCGAGCAGGAAACTACCGTTACAGTCAATCTCCCGCATTATGAGAGAGGAGCAGGATGCCAGTTTGTTGACACCAACAATAATGGTTCATCTATGACAGACTGGCTTGTAAACAACGGTTTTGGATTCCCGACTCATCGCTATGCGGAATCAGGCTTTTGCCGTTTTCCCGAATTCTACTTCATGAGTGGTGAAAAATTTCTCATATACAAGAATTTTTGTGATGCACATCCGGAAATTGCCGAAATATTATTTGTCTGATATATCCGATAGTGCCTTTCCAGTCCCGGTTATGGGACTGGAACCCTTTATCAGATCCTCATCCCTTTTATATTTTTCTACCCTATTATATGTGCAATACTGCATAATCAGGTCAAACAGTATAACTGGCTGACTTCAGTAGTCTTGAAATCTCTTTTATCAATATATTTACTCTACCCATTATAGCTGTTGTTCCAACATCTATTGTTGCATCGGCAGTAGCCATTCATTTCACTGCAAAGTTGTATTGATGCCAGCCATATCTTTACAAGGTTACCTTTCAGTTATGGCAGAAATCTTCCTTTTTCCCTGAAGAAAAAGAGTATTTCAGCCATAAACCTTGCAGATATAGGCATCAATATGTTAGGCAGTAAAATTGAATTAATTACTCCCGATTGAAAACAATAGAATTATTGTAGGGAATTGTAGAACTTAAATATTATGGTTATGGCTAAAAAAGTTATTAAAGTAGGTGATTGCAAATTCATTTTATTGAAGTGGCGTGATAAGTGGGTATTTCCTCTTATTTCTTACTATTTGTCAGGTAAAGATAGTCCAATTTACTTTGCACTTTTTTCTTGGAATCTGAAAGAAGGAAAATTTGTAAAAGAAACTACTGTTACTATTAATTTCCCTAAGAAGCCGCGTGGCTTTTGTTGCCAGTTTGTTGACACCAAAAATAATGGTTCCTCTATTATTGAATGGCTTGTCGATAATGGCTTTGGTTTGGAGACGAATCGTTCTGTGAAATCAGGTTCCACCTCTTATCCAGAATTCTATTTTGTAGGTGGCATAAATTTTCATAAGTACAAGAGGTTTTGTGATGAACATCCGGAAATTAATAAATTCCTGCGCATTTGATTTACCTGTCTGTTTTCCGGTCCCGATAACGGGACTGGAACTTTTATCAGATCTCCTTCCCTTTTATATTTCTCTATCCTGTTATATTACATCTGCCTTACCCTTTTATAATAGCAGCAAGTTCTATTTTGTTATCCGAGGAGTGTTATTCATTTTTATCTGCAAAGTTCCATTTACGTCATTTCACCATGCTAAGGTTACCATTCTGTTTGTTGCGGAAATCTTCCTTTTCACTTTGCGAAAAGCGTATTTCCGAACAAAACCTTGCAGGTAAATGCCTTCAATGCTTCGGGCAGTAAAAATTGAATTTAAACTCCCGAATAATGCAAGTCAGAACAGTAGGGAGAAAAAGTTTTTATAGTTCATGTTTCTAACAAATTATTTATGATTATGCAAAAGTATTATTTAGTTGGCTGGCCTGAAATTCAGGATTTTATGGAGCATCCAAGATGGGATGAATGTGTTTTCTGTGAGGAGATAGAAGGACATCCGTGTGGAGACAGCACTTATGCTGTTCCGGTAGATTTATACGAGGAGGTTTATTCTCAGTCACCCTTTAATGAGTAGTTACTATGGCACGTACTGTTATTGATTTTGAGCATGTTCCGAGCTGGGCTTTATATTCTCTTGAATATGGTTCGGAAGGAGATTCCGGCTTGACAGAAGAGGACATCAAACAGATTGACGATTTTGTCAAAGATAATTTCCCAAATGGATATTGTATGTCTGTAGATTGGGACAGTCATACCGAGTTCGACACTTGTCCGGCATTTGGCAAGCCTTGTTCAACCTATACTGTACATTTTGTAGTGGATTGATTGCTTATTGAATTTTATTTTTTATCAAATGTTTTAGCTTATGTTTTTTGAAAATGAGAGTCAAGACTTTGAGTCTTTCCCGGAGTATGGCAAACAGTGTACTCTAATTCATCCCTGGCGTGGATATAGTAGTGCGACAATAGTTCGTTTGAGTGACCATGGTTTTGTTGTTCAGGTCAGTAGTGGAGCCGAGATAGATGTTTATCCCGATGAGATAGAGATTGACTGATACACAATGGTTCGTCACTTCTTTTACAGTTGTTTAATTTAAAGCAGGCAGATATTTTTCTGCCTGTTATGACTATTCAATCATATTGGTATGGAATTTAATATTGCAACTTCACTTTTTACGGTTATTTCAGGCGATAACGCCAGTGACAGATCCCTCGTCTTTAAAAATGAGTTTGATAAGCTCAATGATGTTCATCAAGGCGTAGTTCCCGTTTATATCACACCTGTCTCATTGTTACAAGACAGGCAGATGTCATCTGTACCGACCTCTTCATCACCAATTTTACTTCACGAAGTAATTTCTCATTTACAACAGCTGTTGTCATCATCTGATAACAAAACGAATATGGAAACTGATTTTGGTGTTAAAGCCCTCACATATTTTCTTTCTATGTTGTCTTCTGGTACTATTCATTCCTCTGTAATTCTGTTTTGGGATTTGCCGGAGTCATTCCTTCACCCTTCATGGCAGGTCGCCATTTCCAGATTGCTTGTGATGTGCGCTTCATCCGGTGTCAGAATCTGTTTGTCAACACAGAGTCCATACATGGTTCAGGCTGTTCGTTTTTACTCGCAAAAACAGAATCTCAAGGTTTACTATATTCTTGCAGAACTTGATGCTTCAGGTGCCAGCCTTGTTAGTGATGTTACAGATGATTTGAATAGACTGTTTTATCCGCTTGCCATACCGCTGAGCAGAATTATGAATATATATAAATGATTTTCGTCCAATACGTTATGGTAGAATGGTTTGTATTTTTGGAATGTTGCATTTATGGTTTTATCTTCATATCTTTGCATCGAGAATTAAAGAAGATACATGATACATCTTCTGCTATTATTAACCCATTTACAACATTCAATACAAATGTAATTCTATCAGATTGTTTTTCTCAAGATACTTGACATCATTTATGTTGATGCTTCCAGTCTTGTTAATGTCGGTTTTTTATCGGCAATTTATTTCGTGTGCCTTTTTCACACATGTCTTACATAAAAACAATAGAATATGATAGAATTAGTAGGTAGCAGTTGCAAAGACTGCATTATATTTTCAGACAGCATTGAAAGCAATGCCCTTTCCATTATATATGGTTTTATCAACCACCCGATGTTCGCAGATACCAGAATAAGGATTATGCCTGATGTTCACGAGGGCAAGGATATTGTTGTAGGTTTTACTGCACCTTTTTCCTCACATGTCAATCCTGATCATATTGGAGGTGACATTGGATGTACTGTCAGCACTTTCATTACAGACATACCGGCCAATCCGGAACATTATCCTGACATTGAAGAACGTATTCGCGAAACTGTAAAGTTCGGCCTTGGCTTTCAGGACAGGTTGCTCTTCCCTATCAAGGAGTTCTACGCTCATATCAGGCAGCGTCATTCCGAGGCTCGGAGAGTGTGGCCGGAATATGTATCAGATATAGATCTTGGAGAAAATGGATTCGCTAAGCTCCTCAAACGTGTCGATATGGACCCTTATGTGTTTTATCGTCAGATTGCGACAGTGGGTGGTGGCAACCATTTTGTCGAGATAGGTTTGTCCCCTGACGGATGCTATGCTGTGACCGTTCATTGTGGAAGCCGCAATTTCGGCCAAAAAGTTTGGAAGTACTGGCATACGGTCGCATCCAATCCTTCACAAGTGAATACGACCGGATATCTCGAAGGCGATTGTATGCGTGGATATATTACAGATATGGTTATCGCACAGGCGTATGCCGAATACAATCATCTTCAGATACAGCGTTTGGTCATGCAGATTCTCACTGACCTCAATGGTAATAAGGGGCATATCGTAGAGATGATAATGACTACCCACAACTATATTGATTTTGAGCAGCGCATGATTCGCAAGGGTGCAGTCGCATCTATTCAGGGCAAACGCCTTGTCATTCCTTTCAATATGCGAGATGGACTTGCCGTTTGTACTGGTAAATCCAATCCTGAGTGGAATTTCTCGGCTCCGCATGGTGCTGGCCGTCTGTTGTCACGTTCAGAGGCAAAGGCTCTTGTCGATATTGACGAGTACAGAACTGCTATGAATGGCATCTATACCACCTCTGTTACTCCAAGTACTCTTGACGAAAGCCCGATGGCATACAAGTCTCAACAAGAGATATTGTCATTGATTGGGGATACCGTTGATGTGGATTTCTTCATTCGACCGGTCATCAATCTTAAGGATAGACCGGAATAAAAGTTAAGCAGCCATTCAGTATAATAACCGGATGGCTGCTTTTTTCTTGTAGTGTATTTCCTTTTATATGGTTAAGTTATGCTTTAATTATGTACTGCTTCCCTTCTGTGACTAAGAACATTAAATCCCTGGTACAACAACTGAGGCGAAATATCATTTCCCATTGCAGCGCAGATGATGTTCGTAGTCAGCCGGAGTTGGAGGCGGCACTTGCTTACCTCCGAAAAAGGTCTTGAATATCAGCAATGGCCATAAAACAGGAATGAGCCACATCCATGCGTCACTCTTACCTCTGCTCTTCTTGTTTTTATGTACTGTTTTCCTTGCCTTTTCTACTTTCTCTGCTTTATAGTCGGTTGCGTTACCTTTTTTATCAGGCAAAGCGCTGTTCAGGACAACCAATAGTCCGATAACTATTATGCCGCCCAAGAAATTGTCATCTACCAGTAGCAGATATGCGGCCCAAAGTCCGCCGAGGATGTTTATTACATTTTTCAGCAATGCCAGCAGGAATATACCTGCAGCAAGCATTATCAGTATTCCTATTGCCGCTTCCATTTTGTAACTATTTTAGATTCAACTTGTTTCAGAAAAACTCTTCAACTATTCCTTTATGGCATCAATCTTTACGTTGAACTCCTTTATTGCCTTTTCGATATTCTTATTCTGTTCTTCCTTCAGTTTTGCGAGTATCTCATTGACCTCTTCCCTGATGTTTTCAGCCCTCTTGTCAATCAGTTCCTTTCGGGGAGATTTCATTTCTTCTGCAAGACAGTCCAGTATGGACACCTGTTCGTTGAATAGTCTGTCCAGACTTATATACTGTTTGTAGAATGTTAATGCTCTTAGCAGGAAGTCGGTTTTCACACCTCCTGTTTCAAGGCGGGTTATGTAGGGTTGGCCAACGCCGAGGGCTTCAGCAATGTCTTTCTGGTTGAGCCCGATTTTTTCCCTTACGGCCCTCATGCGCCTGCCCAGAGTTTTACTGTCCATTTTATGTCGTTATTTTCCGTTTTCTATATTGAACACTTCCGAGATCAGCTCCTTGATATCCCGGTCAACCTGTATGAAGTTGGCATACAGTATGCGTTCTCTTGCTTCTTTAGATGCAAAGGTATAGAATTTAGGCAAAGGAACATACTCCTCTTCTTCTTTTTTTATTGCGTCCATATCAAAATTCGTCTTGCAGAAAAACTTTGAGGTCTGGAACTCTTCTGCTTCCTGTATGTTCATGCTACCACCCCTTCCGGTCTTGGTTTTCACGAAGTCTCTTGCCACCTGCCCGCATATCCAACCCGTTGACATATCCGAAATTTTCGATGCCGGAACCAGGTTGTCAAGATTTTCATTCAGGTTAATCGAGGTTTTGTCCCTGTCGATTGTCACTCCCTTTTTTATCTGCACTACCTTTCCGAAGATATCATTCGACAGCCATTCCAGTGTTTCCTTGCTTCTTGCAGAACCGGCTACGACATTACCTACAGTCGTAATGATTTTCTGCATACCTACTTTTCCGTAGTCTGCTTCCAATTGCGGCAGTTCCTGGAATCCGAGAGTCACCGACACCTTATTGCTTCGTGCAGTACCGATTAATCGGTCTATTTTGTGAAAGTAGAGAGTCGGAAGCTCATCCACTATGATGCTTGTTGGCACGTTTTTCCCTTGTCCGGTATTCACACGTGTCACCAGTCTGTTAAGGATAAGTGCGTTCAATGCCCCGATGATGCTTTCCATCTCCGGGTCGTTGGCAATCAGCAGGTAAGACGGATTCTTCGGATCTGATACTTTAAGGTCAAAATCATCACCGTCCTTATGGAATATCCAGTACGATTCCTTGGTAGCGAGTCGCGACGTATATACACGCAGTGTACCTATCATACCTTCAAGCTGTTCATGTGCTTTGTTCTGGAATGCTGTTTTGAATGGTGCCAGCAGCGGGGCGACCTCATTGTCTGTCTGCAGGACATCAAATATGGTCTGGTAACCTTCATTAAGGAATGAAAGGATGTGGGGCATGTCCGAATATTTACCCAGCCAATATGCCGGTGTTACTTCATTGCCATTCTCATCAAGGGCTCTTCCCGTAGGTACATCCCTGCCGAGTTCCTTGCTCCATTTCGTTTCTATCTGAAGCTTCTTTCCGTTCTGGTCATAAGGTTCCTTTTTGTAGTTCACGAAGAAATAGATACATGCTGCAAGGAAGTTGACGGCTGATGTCTGGAAAAACTGGTCGCTTCCTCCACCGCCTTCCTTCTTTCCCTTTTGTAGGGATTCGAGCAGTGTCTCAGCGGTTTCCGATGCAGCTGCAAGATTGTCTATGTATTTCTTCTGTATAGGATTTACCCTCCTGCTATATTCTACATCGACGAAGTTTATCACATTGAATTTGCACCCTTTGGGCAGTTTCCCGTTTTTCTTGTTCTTCAGATAGTGATAGTACAGTTTTGTTGCCAGTGTAGGAAATTTATAGTCATATACTACCATAGCAAATCCTTTGGCACTATGCTGACGGATAAAAGGCTCAATTATGGAGAAAGTCTTACCGGAACCAGGTGTTCCGACTACCCATGTGCCTCTGAAAGGGTTGGATATGTTCACCCACCCCTTTCTGAATTTCCCTTTATAATAATAACGCATTGGAATGTTTACCGAATACGGCGTTTCCTGTAGCGTGTCGCATTGGTCGAACGATTCATTCTCCAGGTTGAACCGGTCTTTCATCAGCCCTTCCTTGAGGAATTTTGATATGTTGTCCAGTGCAACCTGTACCAGTATCGTACCAATCAAGGATGCCACCATGTACAGTATTATTGTATATCCGAGACCGTACAGGCGGAAGTCTGTTTCCTTCCCGAACAGCCACACGGACAGTATGGTTAGTCCGATACCGCTTATAAGAGGGTAAAGCACTTGTCTGCGAGCATCAAATTCAAGATGTTTCTTGTTCCTTGTTCCGATACATGTAATACATATCAGTACAAAGGTCGCAATTTTACTATAGACAAGATTGCCGTCCTGGTATATTATCCATCTTTTTATTCGTCCGTGTATGTCACACACCACACCGCCAAAATGGTCAAGCATTGCCGGGTCAATGGCATATTCAAAGAATTCCAGCAGCAATGATACATATATGGCGCATCTGAATATCTTGTAGAGTCCTTGCAGTTCCTTACTTTCTTCCATCGCAGTTTCTTACTTCTATTATGGTTCTTGTTGGATAAACTCTGTTTTTCAATGTCTCGTTCAACTGGCCGTTAGCCATCGAATAGCACCAGGCATATTCGGTTGCCTTTTCCTTTACTTCAGTCGATGTCCAGTACCAGCAGTCAGGATTGTCAGTCCCTACAAAGTCCCCGTTGCATCTCTCCATCATCAGATTCACAGTTTCCCTGTTCTTTATCAGGATATCCATCTGTTTTGCCGAAGGTATGAAGACTCCCTTGTTGCCTGAGTTTTCGGTTACATAGCTTCCCAAAGGCGAACCTATTCCGTCACTGGTCTGCTTTTCTCTGATTTTAAATGTATTCATGCTCCCGTCCAGTGCTTCCATGTCACACGATGTTTCCTGCTCCACTCCGAGAGTGTCACACAGGGCCAGTGCCGGTGTCTCCTCCAGTGTTACTGCATACCCTTGTACACCATTGCTTTCTATGTCGTGGTTCACGTAGAATACTACACCGATTACTCCGTTCCTCACAGCTTCTGCACTGTCAAAGGGCATCACGGTTCCGTTACCGTACATCACATCACCTACCTTCAGACCTTTGTCAGGCAGTTCTATATGTGCGTCACATCCTGCAATCATGAGCAGAGCAGTGCACATGCTTGCTATTGTTTGTAATGTTTTCATCCGATTGGTAATTTTATGCCGATTGCAATTCCAGTCCGGAACAGGTCACGGCAGTTTATCATTAAGTCTGTTTTCGCTTGCCAGTATATTATCAGACCGCTTTTCAGCCTGTAGTTATGTTCATACCCGGCATGTACGCCCCCGATCATTTCATTTCTGTCAGACCCGGCAGACAGTCCCAGCCTCAGACGGCCAACTGTGTTCCTCCGTCTTAATACACAAGGCTTGTATGCGGCACCGAGAGCCCATGTGTTATAGCTTCTCCAGAATGTTTCAGGACATACGTGCCCGCAATTCCCGCACTCTTCCCATTTCAGATAGTAGTTTCCGAAGAACTCCCATGCTTTATGGTTTCGTGTCTCCCATTCCATGCCTGCCGTTATCTCCATTCCCCTTTCGTACATTATACCCGGGGCTATTCCGAAATATTTATCACCGTCTGCGGCATGAGCTTTACCACCGATTATAGCGGTCAGAAGCAAGGCCATTATTGTTTTTCTCATGTGTCACCTCCTTTTTACTCTATTTCCAGCAGCCGGTCGTCAAAACTGTCTGCACTCAGTACATCCTCATAGTCTATCTCCAGTTTCATCGTTCTGCCCGATATCTGATCTTCCGACATTTCGATAGTCAGCACCTTTTCATCAGGAAAGGTCAGTTTCTTTACAGCGATCACATTTCTGTACCCTTTGCTGAACGAGGTTGCTTTTTCAAGCATCATTTCCGGTTTCAGCTCTATGCTCTGCGAGTTCGTGGCCTTGGTTATTTTCTTGTCTGTCAGTTTCAGGCGTATTTCGTCAATGTCAAACCTTATATTTGTACGGTTGCTTACCGAGAAGTCTATGAAGAAATAGTCTCCGCAGGTATAGATATTGTTCAGTCGCATCCTCATACCATGTCCTTTGCAGCTTACGTCGCGGAATCTGGCCGGTGAGTTCCATATTCTCCGGGCATGTCTGTACATCTCCTCTTGCGACATTGTTACAGACGGATGTGCGTATGCAGTCCTTTCCACAGGCAGAATTTCTTTGTCTGTAACCGCTTCCGACATCTTTGACGTATATACAAGGCCGTATTGTGTCCTGTATCTTTCTGTTACGATGGTCACGATAGCCAGTATATCCCCGTCTTTCGATGCTTCTTTTGGCTTTAGCCTGACAGTGTTCTCTATGGGCTGGTCACCGGCAATCTTGTCTGTTGACAGGTCAACCAGTTTAACCGGTTCGCTTGCAGTCACTATTGTTGTCACATTCTCGTTTACGGTCAGCCACTCCATTTCCACAGGTGTTGTCTGTGCCGACATTTTGCTTGCAGCTACGATTAACATAGCTGCCATACATATCTTATTCAGTTTCATATCTTATTTGTTTTTCTGTCATTTGTTTTTTTCTCTTCCATTTATCAGATAGACGAACGTACCGTATTTAAGTTTGGCCTTGTTTTTTCTTACAGCCTTCGACAGGGCATTGGTTGTTTTCTGGTAAGCATTGTTCAGTGCTTGCACGCCCCACTGTTCAAGCATGTTGCCTGTTCCGGTTCCGCTCATGCTCATACTTCCTCCCACAGCGCTTCCGGCTACATCCTTTGCCGTTTCCCTGAACTGGCTTTCAGGTACATACAGTCCTTCAAGTCCATCAGTGTCATATAGTGAAAGACTTACTTTCACGATTTCATCTTCTATCAGGATACTCTCCACCTGCCCCTTTACACGCTGCGAGCCGAAGCCGGACATTGTTGCATACAAGTACGAACCTTTGGACAACGTATGGTTGTCTATCTCTACATCGTCAAGTAGTCTCAGACGCACACGCGAGCCTTCTACAGCCGTAATATTCTCGTCTATAATGGCTTTCACCAGGTTATTCTGTTCCACGCCGTCCGAAATAGTGTAGAAGTAGCTGGATGAAGGCCGCTGTTTCTTAACGACAACTTTTGATTCAGTGTTCGCGTCATTGGCCGTCACCGCACCCTCTACAATTTTCTTTTCGCTCATTTCCTTGTTCCTGATGCTTACCTGAGCCTGCTCCGTTACACTGCTGTCTGGTTTTTGCACTACGGATGTCTCACCTCTTTTCCTTGCTTCTGCCAATGCTTTCTGCAGTTCTTCCAGAGCCTTGTTCTGCCTTTTCTCAGCCTGGGCGAGACGTTCTTCTTCTGTCGGGATTGTTGTCGTACCGCTGCTCATTGCACGCCCCTTGTCGGCAGAGTTCTTGATACGTTCCTGCATATCCTTCATCCGCTCCAGTTCCCTGGCTCTTTTGTCGGCATCAGCTTCAAGCATGGCGAGATCTTCTTCCGAGTATTTGGAGTCATATTTTTCTTTCTTTTTCTCTTCATCCCCTTCAATATTCTCTACCGCACTGTAATCCTGAATCTTACCGAACGACTCAAGCATATTGTCATATCTCTTGCCGATACCGTCATCCTTTATCTGTGCCTTTGGCAAGTTGGCATTCAGGTATTCCGTTGTTTCAAGATTGCTTGGCTTTTCAGCCAGTTTGGTGTCAAACATATCAAGGATGAAGTAGGCCGTAGCCATAACCGGTATATACACTATCAGAGGCAACACATATTTCGGATGCTTCCAGTTAATCTGTTTCAGTTTATCCAGTTTCATCACTTCTCATTTTTTAATTGTTCAAGTTTTATCAATTCTTCAATCATGAATCTGACTTTTATGGAGTCCTCGGCAGTCATCTTGTCTCCTTTCCCCGTTAGCGACTTTATCTTCTCTTTCAGGGTCTTCTCATATTGCTCCACCATTCCTGTATCTTCCTTCGCTCTCCTTATCCGCTTCAAAGCCGCGTCCTGCCTTTGTACGGCAGTCTCATTCGCCGGTTGCTGCTTGTATGTCTTTACCATACAGGTTATGTTATACCCCAGACACATGGTCACTATTCCGAAGACTGTACACAGAAACAGTCGTGGATATTTCAGTGCCCATTTCTGTATTCCTGCTGCCATTTTATCTACACGGAGTATCCTTGCGGCTTTTTTTCCCGCTTCTACTTCCTTTTCCCTTCGTTCTTTGTATTTCGGATCATCCTTGTCAGGCATTTCCTCACCGAAAAACATTTTTTTCCATCCCATAATTCTTTCGTTTATAGCCGTTTGGACGGCTTCTGTTAATGTTTATGTTTATTGTCAATAGCTGTTTTTTGTCCTTTGTTCGATGTCCTTGTTCAGCAGCGTCCTCCAGTTGACAATCATCATTCCGTGAGGGTTGTTGTCCGTTCTCGGTACTCTTTTCAGCTGACCGGCTGTTACCAGTTGTCTCATCAGGATCGAAGTCCTTCTCTCTATTCGCTGCCTGCCGTAGTACGTGAATTCCATTTTGTCCATATCAAGCTTGATACTGTCGCAGAATATGGAGAATACCGCGCTCGTACCCATGATGTTGTTGTAGAATCCTTTTTCCTTGAGGGTATTGTATTGTGCCAGTCCTGTTTCATCGACCAGATACATGGCCTTTTCCATTGTGTATTTTATGTATTTGTCGTCCGGTGCGAGCGTAAAGAAGTAATGATGAAACATCTCAATGTGCGAACGGGCTTCCACTTCTCTTGTCTCTTCCATCGATGTTCTCCTTACAAGTACAGGAACATTACCGTCAAGTACATAAATCTTTTTATGTGAGTCCATTACCATATTCGTGGCTGTAACCATCGAACTGATGCTTATTATTATGCATCCGGCTATACAGCACAACGATATGATTGTCACCATTTTGATTTTGTTTTCCAGATTTTTGATTATCATATTTTGATATTTTAGGTGTCTATAATTCTGATAATATAAAAATATAGTATTACATTAATCTGATATTTCGTTGTTGCTATCTCAGCATCCCGCCAGAGACAGAGGTCACCGCTCCGTGAGCTGCCACTTTTGCCTGTTGCGCTACACCCTCGCCGAAGTTTCGGGTAGAAAATGCGGTGTCGCCTTCCGGAATCATCCAGGCTGCAAGGTCAGGAACGAGATTCAGACACTTCAGTGCTACGATTGAGGCGGCCATCAGATATCCGGCAGAGAAAAAGCTGTTCTGCAGGTATGATGCCATAGTGGATTCAGATTGCGTTATGGCAGCCAGATTTTCATACTGTATGGTCAGTACGATATCAAACAGCAGGAGGACATAGAATCCTACGAAGTAAAGCATCGCTCCATAGAAGTGTACGGTCAGATATCGGGTTATCCATTTTGCCCACGAGCTTTCCCATTTTGGCAACATCGAGAAAGCCCACTGGATTGGTCCGAAGATTGTCAGCATACCCAGCAATATCTGCTGGCAGTATATCGTAGCCCACCAGCCTATTCTGAATACAATCAGTGCGATAACCATTACAATCTTGTCAATGCACACAGTCACTCCTCCCACAAGTGAAGTGAACCACAGTTGCGAAGCGTCCTGCTCCATTTGTGTCACACTTTCCACACCGGTCTGTTCCACTGCTGCTTCGACAAGCGTACTCTCGGTTGTACCGCTGTGTGCCACATCTGCCTGTGCCTGCAGTCTGTTGTACATGGTGTCACGGACAAATATCAGTTCCTGGATTTTCTCGAACCTGTCCGAAATCTGCGTCGCTTCCGCCTCATACAGGTCATGAGTATAGGAGCCGATACAGTTTGGGATGTAGGACAAGAAGTCGAGTACGCACCAGTCACCGCCACGGGTCATTCCCGTGTCGGCAGGAGGATACCACCAGCACATGATTATCGAGATTGCCAGAGGTCTGAACAGTTTCATCACATCAAGCGGCTCGTTCTTCACCATCATTTTATATGCCATGCCTCCGGCTACAATCAGAGAAAAGAGTGCGGCAAGTGCCATACTCATCTGCAATATCCACCAGAATGGGCCCTGCGAACCGGTGAAGGTTGCGTCACACAGGAATTCGTTGGTTTGAAAGATTACGTCATCGATTTCCTCTTCGAGGATACCGATACCAAGGTCGGATAGTATATCAGCCATATCGTTATTCTGTTATTGGTTTGTCTATTACTGTCATTCCTGCGCCTTTCCATCTTGACATGGCTGCTCTTATGATTCCTGCCTTGTCAGTAGGCGGCTTTTCGTATGCCTGTGCAAGCATTTGTTCTACCTTGCCTTTGTTGAACAGACGGACAAGGTAATACACCAGCATTTCATCCTTTTTCCGCACGTCTTCATATATTCTCAGATATTCGCGCTTACGTTGGGCATTGGGCTGATATGCCTGCTGTGTTATCTTTATCGCACTCGAATACATGTTGTAGTATTGCATCCAGTACTGGTACTCCTCTTCCGTCCCTCCTTGTGTACGGATCATCTCAACATGCTTCAGGTATTCGTTCAGCTTTTTCGTCAGCTTTCCTCCTTCAGCCTGCCATGCCAGGTCGAGTGCCCCACCCGAACGGTCAGCCACATTCAGTGCTTCTATGGCTGCTCGCTTTACCAGTGCCGAGTCTATCTTCTCCGCTTCATCTTTCTGGTTATACAGGTTTATGCCGGCAGTGGTACGATACAGTGTCTTGTTCTTGGAGGCCGCATTCTTGCTGTATCTGCTGTGAAGCAGGTTATAGTAGAACGGGGGTGTCAGTATTCCGTTCCCGGATTCCATCACCGTTATCTGGTTCATTTTGGCATCATCATGCTCATAGGTAACTCTTACTCCCTGAGCATACATCCGCATCATGCCTGCCAGCAGCATGACCGTCATCATCATTTTTTTTCCCATCATCAGTTTACTTTTATTTTATGGCCGGATGCTCTCCAGCGCTCAAATGCACCTTCAACCATCTCTTCGATTGTCCTTGTCCTGTATATTTTCGATTTCCAGTAGCCGGTTCGTACCTGTATGTAGTTCCATGTACTCAGATACGCGCTGTTTACCATCTCCCTTATGCGGTCGAGCGAAGTGTTTATTCTTTCCATTACCGTCATCAGGTCCGATGTCGAACAGGCTGCCGCACCGGTCGCATACAGTATCAGGTCATAGACCGACTTGTACAGATCGTCACATTCGGCACTAATTTTTTTTATTGCTTCGTAGTTTATTGTCAGCAACCGGGTATCAGCAAGTTCGGGTTTTCCTCTCTTCAGTACGAGTTCATTGTACCGGTCAAGCATATCACCATATCCGGACAGTCTTTCCGATACCTTGTCGTATGTTGAGTAGATGTTCAGTCCGAGCCTGAGCGACTGGTACATTATATCTATTATGTCAAAGGCCCTGGTGTATCTGTCAAGCTCGAAGTTCAGGTCTTTGTAGCCTTCCGTCTTTTCTTGGCTGTATTCATGCAGCAGCTGGTTTCCGTATTCCAGGGTGGCGCGTGTCATCAGCAGTGAGCGGACGCTCTTGTGGTCACTTATGTATGCCTCTATTGACGTGTAGTCAAATGCAAACTGGGCCTTCATCTCTTTTGGAAACGAAAGCATTATTGTCAGTAGCATGACTGCAATCAGGTTGGCCGACCGTTTATCCTTGTTCATCCTCATCATCATATTTGCCGTTATATCCGTTTGAGTGCATTTCTTCCGCAGCGTTATGCAGCCAGCGTTTTCTGCATTTTTCCGCTATGGTCTGTTTCTTCCCTTTATCCGTATTGATGTATGGAGCAATGTCCTTCAATACATCTATGATGCTCAGCTTGTAATGCATCATCTTCTTCAGTGAGACCAGGTCTGCATATATATTCATCAGCCTTGTCTCTATCTGTCGGGCTATGGCCAGTCGGTCCGAGGCCCACAATAGGTGATACGTGTCATCCGTATTGTCTTCTTCTATGGGTTCGGACTTAATGTATTCGGTTGTGAATCTGCACGAAGGAAATTCATTGGCGAGTTCCGACAGTTTTGCGTCCACAATCGCCTTTTTATCCCTTTCGTTCATGTCAGGATCAAGCTCTATGTTAGCGACTACCTGACTGTCCGAGTACGATGCCCCAAGCCCCCATGTTATTTTCAGTATGGCACGGTGTATCTTTATTCCGAGGAAATATTTCGGCTTCTTTGCTATAGAGAGTGTAGCCTTGAAGGTTATGGTACCGTTGATATTGGGGGTTGTGGCATATCTGTAATATGTATATCCGCTCCACCATCCGTCACCCTGCCACGTCAGCTTGTAGGACTGTCTCAGTTCCTCCATTATAGCCGGAATTCTGTAATGGTCATCCGTATTTCCCTCATTGTCGCTTTCTGCTTCTGATATGGCAGCCTCTATCTCTGCCAAATCGGTATTCAGACTGTTTATTTCATTCCGCTTGCCCGCTATGGCGTTGTTGTTTGCTTCCATCTGTTCCCGGTAGGCTGGGATATCCTCTTCCGCAGCCGAAGCTATCAGTCCTGCAAGCCTTCTGTTGTCTTCTTCCAGTGCCGCAATCTCATTTTCCAGAACCTTTATTTTATTCCTGTACTCATTTGCGGCATTCTCCAGTTCCGACGTGTCAAGCAGGTCATCCTCATCCAGCGAAGTTACCATGGCACATTCTTTTGAGTGTGCGTTCAGCGAACTTCCGCACTTGCGGCATTTGTACTGCGTGGCACCTTCTCCCAGATTTACATCGTCCGTACAGGTCATCGTGATTATCACACTTTCACAACCCTTCAGCTTTACTTCATCCGCAACCTCATAGTAGCTTTTAGGACCGCTCCTCAGCTGATATACTTTCCCGTCCTCGTTCTCGTTGAACTCGTTAAGCATATCCTGCATCTTCATCTTGAACGTATTCAGATCCATAGTATATGAGTCAAAATTTTCTTCATACACCACTTCACTCCTGCTCCACGATCTGGTAACAGTTATTTTATAAGCATATGCTTTTTTTGTCTGTTTGTCTCCTTTCGATATCTTGTATGCCTGCAGGTACTTGCTCATTCTGTATGTGTTGCCGTCATTACGCGAGTTCAGTTCATCTATCTTGCTTCTCGACCATCCGGCATATCTCTCCGAGTTCGACAGTACGGTTTCCAGTTGGGCCGAATTGGGGTAGAATCCCGGATCTGAAGTTTCGAATCTGACCCATTGGCCCCCGTTCAGGATACTGTTGTCATCCGTCGGGGGTGTGTACTCGGCTACAGTCTCGCTTCCCCGGTCGGTCCATTCTATATACCATCTCTGGGTATAATACATATTGGCAGCTTCATTCACATAGTCGTCAATCCATCCGGTCAGATTATACGATGACAGACTGAACAGATCTGCAGCTGTAGGGTCTTCACCGAGATAATTACGGAAGAGTCCTTCAATCTTGCCGTCACATTCTCCATAAATGTCATATACGTTTTTAGCCATCTGAGCCGCAGCAAGAGCCTTTTGGCCGAAAGTTCCGTCAAAGCTCGACTTGTCTGTGATGTCGGTCACAAGATTACCCAGACCTGCCGATGCCAGTTGAGTACCGAGATTATACAGCGTTCCGATATCACTTTTCAGGTTGTCCAGTGTCATGTTGGATGTCACACTGCCGAAATCGTCCATCAGGGTATTCCAGTCCACACCGCCGAACTCGGTCACTCTCATGAAGCTGTGTAGGGCAGGCGTTATCTCCAGAAACTGAACATCCGAGAAGGTAAGTGAACTGTTTGTCACTACCGTCTCGAATTGCTTGCAGAGCGATTTTACTTCCGAGCATATTTTTATCAGATATGAGCCCCAATACAGAGATTTGTGAGGATATTTTACCAGATCACCGGCTACATCCCACATCATGGGTATCAGTTTTGCCGTTACAAGTCCGTACACCCTCCTGTAATAATAGTTCTCCGTGTAGCTGTCCCATATCCCGAGATCTGTAAGCGATTTTCTCTCCAGGAATTTTGATGTGAATATTCCTGCTGCTGCCACTTCCGCTACACCGTACTTTGCAAGTATGTCTTTTACCTGCTCGTCATAGTATCCTTCAGCCACGGCAGCTGCAGCATATTCGGTAGACATGGCTGCAACAGTCTTGGTGTCATAGTTTACCTTCATGTATGTCTGTGCCATACATGCATATACCGAAAGATAAACGGCCGTTAATAATGTCAGGATTATTCTTTTCATCATTTCGCTTGTTTGTCTGTTATGTTATTCTTATTTCCCAAGGTTCAAGACATGTCCTGTCTTGTGTACCAGACGTGCAAACTCCAGAGAATTGTCCACCCCGGACAGATTCCAGTCACGGCAATATGCGGTCAGCGCATCGTGGATATTGCATTGCAGTTCCTTTTTATACAGCTTCAATGCCTCTTTTTCTGCACGTTCGGTCGTATAGGTCATATAGCATTCTCTCGGTTCTTCAACCCCGAACACATCACCCACTGTTCCTCTGCGTATATACACTTCCCGGAAGTATGGACGTCCTTCCTTGTTCTCCAGTCGGTTGATTGTAAATATTTTCTTCACCTCGATATCAGTCAGACCGAGTATGGCCTTAATCTCGTCATATCTTTCCTTGAACTTGGACTGGTCAAGCAGTATCACCACGTCCGAGTTATTGATTATGGCCTGTTTCACCACTGGCGAATCCACGATATCCTGTATCTCCTGTGTCACTACTCCCACGTTTGCCCAGTGCTTTCGTGCTGTCTTGAACAGGTATTGTATATACCCTGCCATCAGAGGCGATGCGATTGCTTTCCATGCTTCCTCTATTATCAGTGTCTTGCGCTTTTTCTTCAGGTACATTTTTTGCTGGAACACATCCATGATGATCAGTGTCACGAGCGGAAACAGTACCTCATGGTTCTTTATCGAGTCGATTTCAAATACTATGAATGTCTCGTCAAACAGACTGCTGTCAAGTTCCTCGTTCAGCGTCTTTTCATAGTCACCACCACGGTAAAAGTCCTGCATCATGAATCTGAAAGACTTGAAATCAAAGTCAACCGAGTTTTCCCAGCAGATGTCAGGGATGCGTTGCGTCGCATATTCGTAGAAGCTGTTGAACGATAGAGTATCCACTTTCAGCCTCTTTCTTCTTTCTTCCACAGAATCCATGCGGCCCAGTATGTTGTCCATTATCCATCTTTCCTTTTCAGCCTTGTATATTTCCTCGGCGCTGAGTTCAAGGTCTTCAATCTTCAGCCCTTTACCGCTTCTTAAGACCTGTGCCAGTTCCGGAGATACATTACCCTGCCTTCCAGCTTCAAGCACGTCTTCCGGCAGTTCATTCATTTTGTCTTTCCATTCATATATCTCACATATGCGTTGCTGGTGTCTGGTCTCATCTTCGTTCTCATCCAGTTTTTTCCGCATGTCAGCCTGGATGTTTGATATTATCTCTCTTCTTGTTTCTTTAGAGTAGCCTTTGAAACCGTTGAAGTGTACATCATAATATTCACCTATCACCATGTTGATGATTCTCGCTTCCTGCTTCGTTGCTTCTCCCTGCGCACCTTTCCATATCAATAGAATCATGTTTTTCAGGAACTCCATTTTTTCCACATTCAGCTCTTCCCTTCCGATTTTGAACGGATTCATAGTAATCGGACGTTCATTGGTGTAGGATATGTATTTACCTCCCAGGTATTCACACAGTCCTTCATATGAGTTACCTGTATCGACCATTACGATATCTGTGTTCTGCTCATAGAGTTGCCGTACAACAGAGTTCATGTGGAAGCCTTTTTGTATTTCCTAACACGCTGAGCCACAGCACTCTCTTAAAAACAACAAATTCAAAACGGTACAAATTTTGAACAGGGGAAATCTATAGTTCAAGGCACTCGGCAAAGAGAAAAAACTATGACAGGGGCAAAAAGCAGTTTTAAGATTATTTATGAAAATATTTTGGGCAATTTTGGCTGGTTGCTATCCAAAGAGCGCATTTTTGATGAAAAGTCCCACTTTCATCAGCCATAAAGAGTGAGACGGTCGAAAAAGAAAAAGAGGGATGAGAGAGCCTTCTTGGTGGCTTCAACATTGGGCGAAAATGGATGTCTTGTACCTCAGTTGTATCTCAGTCGGCATATATTGCTGATAGACAATGCAGGTTAATAATTCGGCGGCAATAGAATAGCGTTTGAAAGACGTATTCATTGTTTAGTAGTTTTCCTGATAAAATGTTAAATTTAGGGTAGTTAGATTAGTTTTTCTTCCAATTGTTTGGTTTTTTGGAATTGAATGCCTACCTTTGCATTGACAAATCCCGCTCGCTTCCCATAAGAACAGCGTACCCAGCGGGACATTTTTTAAATTGTAGGTATATGAAAGTTATAAAGAACAAGACAATAGATTTTGCAACCGCAGTTCAGGCTCCCGTCATTAACGGAAATAGAGCTGCACGGACAGGTTATGTCCGTTTGGTTCGCCTTATCACTGACGAGCCTGTTCCTCAACAAACTTCATATACGGGAAAAATTGAGTTGAGGTAGGAATGGCTGTATATACAAAAGAATACGAATCCCAGCCAGAGGCTATTCTTACAAACGTCATTATCTGTCCAGCCGTAGATTTGTCGGCAAACGTGGCTGTTCCTGTTCATTGCCAAGTTGAAAATGTATTGTGGGACACAGGAGCGACCAATACATTGATTTCACAGGAAGTTGTAAATGCTTTAGGGTTACAACCGAAGAACAAGGCTCTTATTTCGAGTGCAGGAGGTGATGTCGAATCCTGGACTTACCTTGTTCATGTTATCCTTCCAACAGGAACAGCAGAGTTGAATGTTCAGGCTCTGCTTAACGACAATTCAGACTATGATGTGGTGATTGGCATGGATATTATAAATTCATGCGACTTCTGCTATACAAACAAAGACGGCAAAAGTACATTCTCCTTATGTCATCCAGCAAAGGAGAAAATCATTCTGAAATAAACCAGCCATAGGCTTTCTTTCAAGAAAGACATGTGCGACAACAATAATGACAGATGTGACATTCGCATCTGTCTTTTGCTTTTTACGCCAATAAGAGGCCATTTCCTTACACAAAATATACGAGATTTGAGCAAGACTTAGTTAATTATGGTTAAATTTAAGGTTTATACATACTTTTCCATAACAAAATGAGGTTGTATTGAGATTTTCTTTGTACTTTTGCAGCGGACTATTATCGCCATGTTTATAGCCATTGAGGTTAGACGTGTTCTTTCGTGATGGCATACAAGGCAGCCTACGCCGTGCTGAGTATGGCGGAGTCATAATGACAAAGCGGTACAAAGCGGGCATTGGGTGGGAAAGATAGTCCAGACATAATGAAGGCGTTTACTAACGCTCTGTTTAAGACAGTCTGTAATCTAGCAAATTAACAGTTATCATAGTCTTGAGCAAAGCCAACGGTAGATGTCCCGGGTGTGATAATATCGCTCCTGCGGAGACCTGTAAGCACGGATTGTACCTTTTCGGGCACAACAATTGTTTATTATGGTCTCCTAATGGAAATGATTATTCATATCGGCGTGGGCTCTGACGTTGTCTGTTCAACTATGATAGGCAATTGCTAGAGCCTCAGACTGTGGAATAGACAACAGACGTTTCCACGCTCTTTTTATGTCTATATTGCTATTAACGAGCAACGACATATAAGCCGATATGAACGCATTGCTTAATGCGCATACCAAACGAGGTTGCGATTCACCTCCTCACATTGGATTTGCCTCCAATGTCTCCCCCGAAGCCCAAAGCTCACAAACAGGGGTGTCCTCGGAATATGTCCAGCAGGAAGGTTACAACTGGTTTGTTCTTCGTGCTACTTATAACAGGGTAAATGCAGCCGTAGAGAAAGCAAAGAAGAATGATATTAAGACATACGTGCCGATGCACTATGTACTAAAAGTGATTGCTGGGAAGAAGAAGCGAATACAACAGCCTCTTCTTCCCAACTTTCTTTTTATATACGCCACAAGGGAACAATCAGACAGTTTTGTGAAAAAGACAGTTGATGCCCCAATCTCTTTTATAAAATATTATTTGGATAAGACGCTTCCTCCAGAGGCAAACGGTAAAAATCCTCCGCTTATTATACCATACAATGCAATGATAAATTTTATCAAAGCAACAAGTACTGATAGTGAGCATGTACGCATTGTTACAGCGGAACAGTGTCACTATAAAAGTGGAGATAAAGTACGAGTAATAGCTGGTGACTTCAAGGGAGTGGTTGGAAAAGTTGCCAGAATAGCAGGACAACAAAGAATTGTTGTTGAGATCTCGGGATTGTGCCTTGTCGCTACTGCGTATATTCCTACTGATTTTATTGAGATTGTCAAATAATGCCGAAAGGCATATTGTTTAATTTAAATTTTTTATTTTATGAAGAAAAATGGTAAGAATGAAGAACTTCAGTCTCGTCGTGAGTTCTTTAAGAGAGCCGCTAAAGGTGCTCTGCCTATTTTGGCTGGTGCAGCTCTCCTGTCAAGTCCTATCTTGTCAGAAACTGCAAATGCAATGTCATGCGCAGGATGTAACAACCGTTGTATGAACAGTTGCTTCAACACATGTCATGGTACTTGTAGCAGAACTTGCTCCGGTACAAACAACAGAAACTAATCCTTCCCTCCACGGAGGTTATAGAATTCGACAATCTCTTTCTCGGAAGACTCGT
>OMDB01000132.1_pt1 | contig 47159 bp, 34 predicted proteins | sample 1645161 | NCBI WGS metagenome assembly OMDB01 (sample SAMEA103958135, study PRJEB25191) | human gut metagenome
TCTTTCTCTTCAGACTAATGAAGATCTATGCCTAATCCACACACTTTTACTGGTGACCCAAATAAATGCTATCGTTTTGCTTATAATCTTCATTTGTCGTTATCGATTTTTTTTATGGTTTCTCGTCTTCTGCTTAGACTTCTTGTCTTTCTTCCTGTCGGCAGTACCAGCAGATTTGTCCTTGCGTACAGGAGCAGAGTCACCTGCAAGCGTGAAGTCGAGCTGTTTTTTCTCCAGATTGGCCTGTGCCACCTTGATACGGATAGCATCACCCAAAGAATACTTGTTGTGATGGCGTCGTCCGATGAGGCAGAAATTCTTTTCATCGAAATCATAGTAGTCGTCAGCGATGTCTCTCATCGGAATCATACCCTCGCAATGGTTCTCGTCGATAGTTGCATAGATACCATAGCTGGTAATACCGCTGATGTGGGCATCGAATTCTTCACCAAGCTTGTCGCCCATGAATTCTACCATCTTGTATTTGATACTGTCACGCTCCGCATTCTGTGCTATCTGCTCCATTTCAGAACAATGTTCGCAAAGTTCCTCATAATGCTTCTCATTGGCGCTTCTGCCACCTTCTGCATATTTGGTAAGCAAACGATGAACCATCGTGTCCGGATAACGGCGGATAGGAGATGTAAAGTGGGTGTAATACTCGAAGGCAAGTCCGAAGTGTCCGATGTTGTGAACAGAGTACTTCGCTTTCATCATGGCACGGAGTGCTACCATCTGGATGAGGTTGTTTTCTGGTTTACCTTCACAGTCAGCCATCAGTTTGTTGAGGCTTCTTGCAGTAGCGCCCTTGGTACCTTCTGTTTTCATCTTGTAGCCGAACTTTACTACGAATTCGCGCAGGGTTTCCAACTTCTGTGGGTCTGGATTATCATGGATACGATAAGGCAAAGTTTTAGGCTTCTTACCTTTCTTTGCCTTGCCGATGCTCTCAGCCACCGTGCGGTTGGCAAGGAGCATGAACTCCTCTACAAGTTTATTGGCATCCTTTGAACGCTTATAGTAGCAGCTTACAGGCTTTCCCTTCTCATCTATGTCGAAGTGCAATTCCTCGCGGTCAAACTTTACTGCACCATTCTTGAAACGGGCAGCACGGAGTTTCTTGGCCAATCGGTCAAGTGTGATAAGCTGGAGTGCATTTTCTCCTTGATAAGGATGCTCCTTGGTTTCTGCAGGAGCAGGTTCGCCAGTACCATCCACTACACCATTGGCTTCGAGAAGTTCCTGTACTTCTTCATATTTATAGCGGCGGTCGCTCTTGATGACCGTATGCACGATGCGGTAGTTCTTCACTTCTGCATTATTGTCGAGTTCGAAGATAACGCTATAAGCCAGTTTTTCCTCGTCAGGGCGAAGTGAACAGATGAAGTTGCAGAGACGTTCTGGCAACATCGGGATGGTACGATCTACGAGATATACAGAGGTAGCTCGTTTTACGGCTTCCTTGTCGATGATACTTCCTTCTGTCACATAGTGAGAAACGTCGGCGATGTGAACACCCACCTGCCAGTTGCCATTCTCCAACTTCTGGATACTGAGCGCATCGTCAAAGTCCTTGGCATCCTTCGGGTCGATAGTACAGGTAAATACCTGTCGGAAGTCCTCACGCTCCTTATAGTCTTGTTCTGTGATTTCGCCCGTAATCTTGTTGGCAGCATCTTCTACATTCTTCGGATATTTGTATGGCAGACCATATTGTGCGAGGATGGAATTCATCTCCACATCATTGTCACCCTTTTGTCCGAGAACATCAACCACTTCGCCGATAGGACTCTTGTTTTCCTCATCAGGCCATTCGATGATGCGAACGACAGCCTTGTCATCCGTTTTGCCGCCTTTCAGTTTGCGGCGTGGTATGATGATGTTATGGGCAAAGACATCGCCCGGTGTAACCAGGTAGGCAATATCTTTATCCACCTTCAATCTTCCCACGAAGCTATCTTTAGCACGTTCCAGAATCTTATTGACCTGTGCTTCCTTAATATGATTCTTGCGGCGTGCCAGGAAAGTAAATTCCACTCTGTCGCCGTTGAGAGCACCCATAGAGTTACGTTCGGAAACGAAGATAGGTTTCTCACTTCCCTCAGGGATTACAGAGTTTTTACCATTTGATTTGCGTACAAACTTACCTTCCATCACCTGTACGCTTTGATTGAGTCGATATGAATTATCACTTACTTTGGCGAGGTAGTCATCCCAAGCCATCTCTTCCATGATGTCGATAGCGAGCATCTTCAGTGGATGAGTGGTAAGATGGAGCCCTCGGAATATCTCTTTGAAGCTGAGCGTAACGCCCGGCTGATTGGCAAAGAATTCCTGCAACATCTCAGTGAGTTGCGCTTTGTTCATTCTTTTACCACCTTTTTTCCCTTTTCCCATAATTATAAGAGTTAATAGTTTTCAAAGGCAAAGAAACAAAAAAAAACGCAAATATCAAATATTCTTGCCATCTTTTTTTCGTTTTTTGTCAAATATGTCACAAAAAGGACATTTGTTCCGATTTTTTTTCATAAGTTTGCAGTCGAAAAAGAATGTATAACATTTTGCCATCTATGTTACAATGTTGTTACAATTTGAAATATCCGTAATGAATATTTCGGAATCAGCGGAAATCTTATTAAATTTGCAAACGAAATGTAACGAGTATTTCCACGTAACAAAACATTTATGAGTACAAGTCAATATCTTGTGATTTTTTTTCAGATTCTCGGTTCTCTGGCATTGCTCATCTATGGTATGAAAGTGATGAGTGAGGCTTTGCAGAAAATGGCAGGATCTCAGTTGCGACACATCTTAGGAGCGATGACAACCAATCGGCTCACGGGTATGCTTACAGGTACATTTATTACCTGTGCCGTGCAGAGTTCTTCTGCTACTACCGTGATGACGGTTTCCTTTGTCAACGCAGGTCTTCTCACCTTGGCTCAAGCCATCTCCGTCATCATGGGTGCCAATATCGGTACCACGCTTACGGCATGGATTATGTCGCTGGGCTATAATGTCGATCTCACGATAGTCGTGTTCCCCGCATTCTTCTTAGGCATCATGCTGATATACAGTAAGAAACGGCGCTATTTCGGCGATTTCCTTTTTGGTATTGCTTTCCTCTTTTTCGCCCTCGTCCTCTTGAGTGGTGCCGGAAAGAATCTCGATCTGGAACACAATCCTTCGGTCATCGATTTCTTCAGTTCTTTTGATACGAAGAGCCATCTTACCATCATCACATTCCTTCTGATAGGTACGGTCATCACCTGTATCGTACAGAGTTCGGCTGCCGTCATGGCTATTACCATCCTGCTCTGTTCTACCGGTGTACTTCCTATCTATCTCGGTATTGCCCTAGTGATGGGCGAGAATATCGGAACGACGGCTACAGCCAATCTCGCTGCATTGGGTGCCAATGCACAGGCTCGACGTGCCGCTTTGGCTCATCTCGTGTTCAATGTGTTTGGTGTCATTTGGGTGCTCTGTCTGTTCTATCCTTTCGTCAACTTTGTATGTTCATTGGTAGGATATAATTCGGATGGAAATATGTCGGCAGCTCAGAAAGCTACGTTGCTGCCTATCGTCTTGGCGATGTTCCATACCTGTTTTAATGTGTGTAATACAGCTGTGCTCATCTGGTTTATACCTCAGATAGAGAAGTTGGTTTGCCAACTGATCAAACCAAAGGCAGATAAGGAAGATGAGGATTTCCGCCTGCGTTTCATCCAGACGGGCATCATGAAGACACCGGAACTTTCAGTCTTCGAGGCACAGAAGGAAATCAGCAGTTTTGGTGAGCGCATCCAGCGTATGTTTGGCTTGGTAAGAGAACTGTTGGAAATAAAAGATGGCAAGGCTTTTGAAAAGCTCTATGACCGTATCGAAAAATATGAGGGAATCTCAGACAGTATGGAGATTGAGATAGCGAAGTATCTCGACCAGGTGAGCGATGCCCATCTGAGTGATGATACCAAGGCTAAGATTCGTGCCATGCTTCGCGAGATTTCAGAGATAGAGAGTATCGGCGATAGCTGCTTTAATATAGCCAGAACCATCAAGCGAAAGGTAGATAACAAGGAGGAGTTTACCGAAAAGCAGCATGAGAACATTCATCAGATGTTCCTGCTGGTGGATGAGGCTTTGACGCAGATGAACTTCATGTTCACCCACGACCGTCATACTCTTGATATGAACCGTACGTTTAATATCGAGACAGAAATCAATACATTCCGTTACCAGCTGCGCAATCAGAATATAGAAGATGTGGATAATCATCTCTATACGTATGGTATCGGAACGATGTATATGGATATTATTCAAGAGAGCGAAAAGCTCGGCGACTATGTAGTAAATGTCGCCGAAGCTCGAATGGGAAGGAGATAGGAGATTCTTTCTCCTTCTCCAGTATCTATTTCTCTTTTTCCAGTATTTCTGTAAGCTCTTTCATTCCTTCCGAAGCACCCTTCATGATGTGTTTTATCTGGTAGTACCCGTTGGTATTTACTGCTCCCGGGTCTATCAGATAGATAGGAATGCGGGGCTTGGTATAGGAAATCAGACCTGCAGCAGGATAAACATTGAGTGAAGTTCCGATGATGACGAAAATATCGGCGTCCAGCACAGCCTCGGCTGCAGGTTCTATCATCGGTACGCTCTCACCGAAGAAAACTATGAATGGGCGCAGGAGACTACCGTCGCCAGCTTCCGTTCCCGGTTTTACTTCGCAGTCATCTTCCGGTAATTCTTTGATGTAGCGATTATCATAAGGATTGCGGGAAGAGCAAACCTTTGACAGTTCACCATGCAAGTGGATTACATTCTTGGAACCGGCCTTTTCGTGCAGGTTATCAACATTCTGTGTGATAACTGTCACTTCGAAGTCTTTTTCCAAGTCCTTGATGAGTTTATGCCCCTCGTTTGGTTGGGCGGCATACAGTTTATGTCTAAGCATGTTATAGAAGTTGGTCACTAATGTAGGATCAGCTTCCCAGCCCTCGTGGGTTGCAATCTGTTCTACAGGATAGTTCTCCCACAGGCCATCGTTGCCGCGGAAAGTTTTGAAACCGCTTTCCACAGACATGCCGGCACCGGTTAAAAATACGAGTTTCTTCATAATTTTACTATTAACAATGCACAAATTTAGTAATTTTTCTTCAAATAGCATCGTTATCACCAAGAAAAATGTTATCTTTGCACACGTTTTGAGACAAATTTAGATTATTAATTAAAAGTTATAGATAATTTTATGGATAAAGTAAGTTACGCTCTGGGTATCGGTATTGGCCGCCAGTTGGCTTCTATGGGAGCTGAAAGTTTGAATATTGATGATTTCGCACAGGCTGTGAAGGATGCTATTGCTGGCAAATTGCAGCTCAGCGAGCAGGAAGCCCAGGAGTTGGTACAGAACTTCTTTGCAGAGCAGGAGGCTAAGGCTCAGGCTGCTGCTGCCGAGAAGGGTAAGGTTGCCAAGGAGGCAGGTGAGAAGTTCCTCGCTGAAAATGGCAAGAAAGAAGGTATTATTACTACCAAGAGTGGTTTGCAATATCAGGTGTTGCGCGAGGGTAATGGCAAGGCTCCTAAGGCTACAGACCAGGTGGAGTGCCACTACGAGGGTACGCTCATCGATGGTACTAAGTTCGACAGCTCTTACGACCGTGGTCAGACAGCTACATTCCCATTGAATCAGGTTATCGCTGGTTGGACAGAAGGCCTTCAGCTCATGACCGAGGGTGCTAAGTATCGTTTCTTCATCCCTTACCAGTTGGGTTATGGCGAGCGTGGTGCAGGTGCGTCTATCCCTCCATTCTCAGCTTTGATTTTCGACGTAGAGTTGGTAGCTGTTAAGTAAAGAATAAAGATTATAAACATAAGCAAGATGAAAAAGTTATTTATCGGAGCCATGATGATGGCTTTCGCTGCAGCAACATTTGTAAGCTGTGGCAATTCTACTCCTAAGGCTGACCTCAAGGACGAGGTTGATACCTTAAGTTATGCGATGGGTATGGCACAGACACAAGGTTTGAAGGAATACTTGAGTGATCGTTTGCAGATTGATACTGCTTATATGGACGATTTCATCAAGGGTCTTAATGACGGTGCCAATGCTGGTGACGACAAGAAGAAGGCTGCTTACTATGCAGGTATTCAGATTGGTCAGCAGATTTCCAACCAGATGGTTAAGGGTATCAACCACGAGGTATTTGGTGATGATTCAACCAAGACGATCTCTTTGAAGAACTTCATGGCAGGTTTCGTTTCTGGTACTACTGGCAAGAAGGGCTTGATGACTGTTGAGCAGGCTGCTCAGGTAGCTCAGGCTAAGATGATGGCTATCAAGGCTAAGAACATGGAGAAGGAATATGGTCCTAACAAGGTTGCTGGTGAGAAGTTCCTCGCTGCCAACAAGAAGAAGCCAGGTGTAGTTACATTGCCTTCTGGTGTTCAGTATAAGGTCATCAAGGAGGGTAACGGTCCAATGCCAAAGGATACTTCTATGGTGAAGGTGCAGTATGAGGGTAAGACTATCGATGGCAAAGTATTCGATTCTTCTTACAAGCGTGGTGAGCCTGTTTCTCTCCGTGCTAACCAGGTAATCAAGGGTTGGACCGAGGCTTTGGTTCACATGCCTGTAGGTTCTGTTTGGGAGGTTTACATTCCTCAGAACTTGGCTTATGGTGAGCGTGAGCAGGGTCAGATTAAGCCATTCTCTGTTTTGATTTTCAAGATTGAGCTGGTTTCTCTTGGTGAGAAGTAATTGGGATCTCAAAATATAGAGACCCGACAGATTTTGTGGGAACTCAGACAATAGAGGACTTAATCAATGAATAAAATAATCATGACAGCACTCGTCCTCGTGGCGAGTGCTTCTTTGTTTACAGCGGGTGCTGCAAACAAGAAAAATAAGAATACGGGCAAGAAAGTAGCCCCTATCGAGTTGAAAACTTCTGCCGACTCTTTGAGTTATGCTGCAGGTATCAATGCCACTCGTGGCTTGTTGAACTATGTGCAGCAGAGTTATCAGGTAGATACTGCCTACATGGAGAATTTCATCCGTGGTTACAAGGATGCGCTTGCTATGGGCATCAATCCTCAGACCACAGCTTATTCTGCCGGTATGGAGATTGCCAAGTTGGTAGAAAAGCGTGTATATCCTGGCACTAAGGAGGAGTTGAAGAGTACTAACGATTCTATCAGCCATGCTTTGTTCCAGGAGGGTTTTATGGCAGCATTGGCCAATGATACCACATTCTTTACCAGCAAGAAGGCTGAAGATTTCCAGAAGGAGGCTTTGGCAGGTGCTGGTGAGAAATTCCTTGCCGAGAATGCCAAGAAGCCTGGTGTGAAAGTATTGCCAAGTGGTTTGCAGTACAAGGTAATCACAGAGGGTCATGGTGAAGTGCCTAAGGCCAGCGATGAGGTAGAGGTTATCTACGAGGGTCGTCTGATTGACGGTACTGTATTTGATTCTACCAAGAAGCATGGTCAGCAGAGCGATAAGTTCAATGCTGGCAATCTGATCAAGGGTTGGACCGAGGCTTTGACAACTATGCCTGTAGGTAGTAAGTGGCAGATTTATATTCCTCAGGAGTTGGCTTATGGCGCTCGTCAGGCTGGTCAGATTCCTCCATATTCTACATTGGTATTCGATTTGGAATTGGTTAGTATCGTAAAGCCAGAGGTTAAGGAGCCTGCAAAGGAAGAAAAGGCAACTGTAGATACAGACGCAAAGGCTACTACTGCCAAGAAAGCTGTAGCTAAAAGAACTGTTGGTAAGAAAAAAGTTGCCAAGAAGATACGCAAGTAATTAGCAACCTTATATATATATTAAGGTGTATATCATAAAGAGCCAAGAAGTCTGCTGGAATTAGAAAGCGATTTCTTGGCTTTTTTGAAACTGGTTTTATTCATTTTGTTTATCATATTGAATAAAATCAGTACTTTTTTATTCAATAAGGATGGTTAATTGAATCTTTTTCTGTGACATCGCAGTATCATATTGAATTTTAAAACGCAAGAATAAGCGATATCATATACTCTTCTTTGTAATAATTTCCTTCCGGATTTTACCTACTTGTTTTTAGTCAATGTAGCGCTCAAGAAATGGATTTCAGCATAAAAATGATTCTCATTTTATAACTTTTCGCATCAAAAAATGATAGTAATGCGTTATTATGGTCTCATGTCGTACGACTATATACTTCCATGTTGTACAACTATAGCGCCCAATTCGTACGATTATAGGATGCCATGTCGTACGACATGAGAACCTTATAAACATGATTCTTCAATCGCAAAAATCATAACCCTCTGATTTTCATCTCCTTTTCCCCTTGTTCTTGTTTTCAATATTTGCACACAAATAAGATTCAGTTGAAAATACAGAAATCTCAGCAAGGAAAATATAAAGAGAATATCACGAATTGTCCTGGCAGGACCCATTTTACGGCACAGAGAATGATCTTGCTATCTCTTAAAGAGTCTGATTCTATCTCTTTGAGTTCCTGTTTCTATCTCTTAGAGATCATGCTCCTTTGGGACTTAATTTCTATGTCATAAAAGCGATTTTTCTGTTAAAATCCGTACAAATACTATCAAAAAGCACGAAAATTGCAAAATAATCGTGCTTTTTGTTGTTTATATCAATAGTTTTTCCTAATTTTGCTATCTGGTATAAGATGATACCATCAAAGATACAATAACATAAAACAACAGAAATGGAGAAAATAGACAATCTTGACAGAAAGATATTGGGTATCTTGTCTAAGAACGCCCGCATTCCTTTCAAGGATGTTGCGGCAGAGTGTGGCGTATCCCGTGCAGCTATCCACCAGCGTGTGCAGCATTTGATGGAGGCAGGATTTATCACGGGTAGTGGATTCGACGTAAACCCTAAGAGCTTGGGATATTCTACCTGTACATACGTGGGTCTGAATCTGGAACGTGGTAATATGTATAAGAAGGTGGTAGAACGCCTTCAGAATATACCGGAAATCGTGGAGTGCCACTTCACTACTGGTTCTTACACCATGCTTCTTAAACTTTATGCGCGCGACAATGAGCAGCTGATGGATTTGCTCAACAATAAGTTGCAGGCTATTCCAGGTGTGGTTTCTACGGAGACCCTGATTTCTCTTGAGCAGAGTATCAAGCGAGAAATTCCTGTTATTTTGGAAGAAGAATAAGTATTCAACGTAAATATAAATGGTAAGGTTGTTTCACATGGGTGTTGCAACTTATGACCGGGGAGAGGCATAGGTTAAGACTTAAGTCGGTCGTGAGTGGTTCCTTTGTGAAACATCCTTTTTTTATGTAAATAAGCAGATGGAAACATTTGATTTGGATTCACACTTGCAAGGTGTATATTCTGTTTTTCCCGAGGCTCCTCATCAGCCGGTAATTGGTATTACTGCCAACTACGAGGGCATAGATGCTACGCTTCGTGACCGATATTATAAACAAGTGATAGCTGCGGGCGGTACTCCTGTTATCATTCCTCCTGTTGCCGATACAGATGTTATCGTCAATACGCTCCAGCATCTGGACGGATTGATTCTTTCCGGCGGCGGTGACCACAACCCTCTCTGGATGGGTGAAGAACCTTCTCCTAAGCTCCATCATATCAATCGGGAGCGCGATCTTGCTGAGTTCCTCCTGGTTCGCCTGGCTTATAATCGACAGATTCCGATGTTGGGTATCTGTCGTGGCATTCAGACTCTGGCTATAGCTTTAGGGGGAAAGGTGGAGCAGGATATCAAACAGGGAGTGAAGCATTCGCAGGATGCAGAGCGTGAGGAACCTACCCATAGTGTGCAGATAGTGAAGGGTTCCACCTTATTTAATATATATAATAGCGAGAAGATTTTTGTCAATTCCTTCCATCATCAGGCTGTGAGTGTGCCGGGAAATAAACTGCGCTGCATCGCCAAATCTACTGATGGCATCATAGAGGCTGTGGAAAGTAGCGAGTACAAGTCTATCCTCGGTGTGCAATGGCATCCGGAATGGTTGGAGAAAGACGGACTGAAGATATTCCAATGGCTTACTGCTCAGGCTGCCGAGTTTTATCAGGCGAAGCAGTTGCATCAGCGCATCCTTACTCTTGATACACATTGCGATACGCCGATGTTCTTCCCGCAGGGTATCTGTTTCGACCATCGCGACTCCCGTATTCTGGTAGATTTGCATAAAATGACCGATGGCCATCAGGATGCAACGACGATGGTGGCTTACCTGCCGCAGCCTAAGTTGGGTGAGACCTTCAGCAGCAAGGTAGATTTTGATGTGGCTGGTCCTACCCAGTATGCCGATCTGATCTTTGATAAGATAGAGGCGATTGTGAGCAAGAACAGCAATTACTTGAGTATCGCCCGTACACCTGCCGACCTCTACAGCGACAAGCGGAAGGGAAGAAAGAGTATTATGCTCGGTATTGAGAACGGACTGGCGCTTGGACACGACCTTGCCAACGTGAAGCATTTTGCCCAGCGTGGCATCGTCTATATTACGCTCTGCCATAATGGGGATAATGATATTTGCGATAGTGCCCGTGGCTGCAATACTCACAATGGTGTAAGCAGTTTTGGCGAGAAGGTCATCCAGGAGATGAACCGCCTGGGCATCATGGTGGATTTGAGTCATGCTGGCGAGAAGAGTTTCTATGATGCTTTGGAAATCAGCAAGATGCCTATCGTCTGCAGTCATAGTAGCAGTAAGGTGCTCTGTGATGTGCCTCGCAATCTGACCGATGACCAGATGCGTGCGCTTGCTGCCAGAGGAGGTGTAGCCCATACCACACTTTACCACGGTTTCCTTCGCAAAGAGGGTGAGGCTGACATCATGGATGCTATTGCCCATCTGGAACATGCTATCGACATCATGGGTATCGATCATGTGGGCCTTGGTACTGATTTTGATGGTGATGGTGGAATCCGCGGATTAGCCGACTCTTCTGAACTCATCAACTTTACCATCCAGTTGCTCCGTCGCAGGTATAGCGAACAGGATATCGCCAAGATATGGGGTGGTAACTGGCTCAGAGTAATGGCGCAGGTACAGGCTGTTAGGTAAGTGAAGAGTGAAGAATTCAAATGTTACCGGTGAGTTGAAAGGTAATTCTATAGAGAAAAGATAATCATAAAGTTCAAATCTGAAAGTTCAAAATAAACAAGATGACGAAGAAAATGAAAATCATATTGGGTGTTGTGGCTGCTGCGGCTATTGTGGCAGGTGCATATACTTACAAATCTACTCATGGCACAAGTTCGCCTGAGGCACAGGAAGTGGAAGAAGCAGAGAAACTGAATCCAGTAGGTCCAGCTTTCAATGCGGATTCTGCCTTTGCTTATTGTCAGGCTCAATGCGACTTCGGTCCTCGCACGATGAATAGCGAGGCGCACGATCTGTGTGGCGAATGGATTGTAAGGAAGTTCAAGCAGTTCGGATGTGAGGTAGAGGAGCAGAAAGCAGACCTCAAGGGATATGATGGCACGATATTGAAGAATACCAATATCATCGCTCATTATAATCCGAAGGCTACCACCCGTATCCTGCTCTGTGCCCATTGGGACAGTCGTCCTTGGGCAGATAATGATCCCGACAGTACCAACTGGCGCAAGCCTGTGATGGCAGCCAATGATGGTGCAAGTGGGGTGGCAGTCATGCTGGAAATCGCCCGCCAGTTGCAGGCTGACAAGAAGTTGAATCCTGCTATCGGAGTAGATTTCGTATGCTTCGATACAGAGGATTGGGGAACTCCTCAATGGGCTGATGTTCAGGATAGTGGAGATACCTGGGCTTTGGGCGCTCAGTATTGGAGTGAGAATAAGCCAGACGGTTATTCCCCTCGTTATGGAATCCTTCTCGACATGGTAGGTGGACAGGGTGCCAAGTTCTATCGTGAGGGAATGTCTATGCAGTATGCTTCTGCCATTGTCAAGAAGGTTTGGGCAGCAGCCCGTCAGGCTGGTTATGGCAGTTTCTTCCCTAAGAGTGATGGCGGTATGATTACAGATGATCATATCCCGGTAAATGAAAAAGCGAAGATTCCTACGATTGATGTGATAGCCTATTATCCTGACTGCCAGCAGAGCAGTTTTGGTCCTACCTGGCATACGGTAAGTGATGACATGGCTCATCTGGATAAAAATGTTCTGAAGGCTGTGGGTCAGACGATGATTCAGGTGCTTTATACAGAGGATAGATAGGTACCGCATTTGGGTATAAAAGGAAGTGTTCCTAAGGAAAGTTGTTGCTTTCTTTGGGAACACTTCTTTTTTAGCCCTGTTGAAATCTCCGTTCATAGTCGTTGAATGTCCGTTCAACGTCTTTGAACCGACATTCAACGTCTTTGAACCGACATTCAACGTCTTTGAACGGCGGTTCAACGACTTTGAACGGAATTTATATCTGCCCTGACTCAACTTGTCTTACCACTCTCTCTGTTAATCTATCCACTCCGTTCGGATCATACTTCTTGGTAAGGCTCGCACCGAAAGCCCAAGCGAAGGCCTGATAGAAGCCAGCTCTCACTGGACCCAGGAAAGCCTGTATCAGTTGGTAAGAGGAAGAATTGCATTCGCGGTAAACTAACTTGATGCAGAGTTTACCCTGTGCGTATGTCAGTTTTTTCATTCTTGGCGTGTATTCCTCCTTGATACCTTTCTCTACCAGTTTCATATGCGCATCCTTTGCTCTCTTGTTAGGCAGAGTCTCCAGATATTCACCGGTTTCGATGATAATCTTTCTTACCTCTTTAGCAATAGGCAGCACCTTTTTTACATTATATACCAGTCTGTTGTAAGCCATGCGCTGCTTGGCATCCTTGAATACCGGTTCGGGATATACATAGACATTGTTGACCTCCACATATTGTATGCTGTCCTTTCCCTGCAATACCTTGCCGACTTTCACCATCGGCTCGAAGGTAGGGCTGTCCATATCCACATCCCTGTTTTCCGGATGGGTCTCATCATCCTGTGCTGCCATTCTCAGAGTCGTACCTAACATCAGGCATATCAAAAAAAGTATTTTGTATTTCATTTTTCTGTCCTCATTTTAGTCTCTAAATTTTTTCTCATTTTAGTCTCTAAATCAATCAGATGGCAAAGTTACACAAATAATTTGTATGCAGATATTTTTTTCGTCTTTTTTATGAAAAAGTGGATTGAAATACTTCAAAATACGGCTCAGATGCCCTTAAATGCGGATAATGTTACCCTTTTATTGTTAAAATAATAAATTTTAAAGCAATAACTTGTAATAAGTGAGAAATTATTAGTAATTTTGCACCGCTTTTAATCAAATAGCTATACTTACGTTTGTTATTTGTGAAAATTGTACCGAGTGAGAGAACGGTGGGTTTGTCAGGCGTGCAACATATTTTTTAATATATGCAACCGTTTACTCCAACGAGAAAAAAATAATTATTAATAATTTATAAACAACAATTGAAACAAACAAGAATGAGAAGAATTTCCCTATTGCTTGTCTCTCTGATTGTGTTGACTGTCCAAACAGCCTTGGCGCAAACCTTTAGCGTCAAGGGAACGGTTATGTCTGGTGATGACAATGAACCGCTGATTGGTGCAACCATCCTTCAAGAGGGTACAACGAATGGTGTAGTGACCGATGTTGACGGTAACTATACCATCGAGGTGAAGGACGCTTCTAAGGCTACGCTGGTGATTTCATACATCGGTATGGTGACTCAGAAACATCCTGTCAATGCACAGACGAAAACGCTGAACATTACGCTTACTTCTGATTCCAAAGTGATGGATGAAGTCGTGGTTGTGGCGTATGGTGTTCGTAAAAAAGGAACCATTGCGGGTTCCGTGTCTGCTGTGAAAGCTGAAAGAATTGAAAATGTCCCTGCGGCAAGCTTCGACCAGGCTTTGCAAGGACAGAGTACTGGTTTGCAGGTCATCAGCTCTTCTGGTGAACCAAGCAAGGCTGCTACTTTCCAAATCCGTGGTACAAACTCTATCAACTCTGGTAAGTCACCACTTTTTATCCTGGATGGCGTGCCAATTTCTAGTTCTGATTTCAATACTTTGAGTCCTAACGACATCGAAAGTATTTCTGTATTGAAAGATGCCTCTTCTACCTCAATCTATGGTGCACGTGCTGCTAATGGTGTGGTTGTAATCACATCTAAGCGTGGTCTTTCTATGGATAAGGCAAAGGTTACCCTCCGTGCTCAATATGGTTTTTCACAGTTGGCGCAGACCAACTGGTCTATGATGAATACTGATGAGCGTATCCAGTTTGAGAAAGAAGTAGGACTGGATGCTGGTAAGGATTACAATCTCCTCTCTAAAGTAAATGTCAACTGGCTTGACGAGGTGTTCAATGATGCAGCTCCTTTGCAGAGCTATGAACTTTCCGTGAATCGTGCTACTGACCGTTTGAACTACTATGTTTCTGGTGGTTTCTATGATCAGGATGGTATTGCGCAGAATTCTACCTTCCGCCGTTACAACATCCGTACCAATGCAGATGTGAAGGCGAGCAACTGGTTGAAGATTGGTACCAACACCATGGCAGCTTACGAGGAGGCCCAGCAGGCAGACGATGGTTCTTATACCACCGTTACCCCAATTTCAGCTTGCCGCTTCATGCTTCCATATTGGAATCCATACGCAAAGGATGGCAGTCTTGCTTCTCTTTCAGCCGGTAACTGGGCTGGTACGAGCGAGAACCCTATCGTATATATGGCAAAGAATCCTATCAAGAACAAGAAGTATAAGATTCTCTCTACTATGTATGCAGAGATTTATCCTATTGAGAATTTGACTATCCGCACTCAGTTTGGTGCAGATTTCTCTCACTCTACCGCATTCATGCAGTCTTTCCCAAGTCTCTCTTCTAACAACGGACAGGGTCTTGCGGCTCGCCAGAGCAGCGATATGCTCAATTTGACTGAGACTACAACAGCCAACTATCGTTTCACCTTGAAGGATATCCATTCTTTCAACGTGATGCTTGGTCAGGAGGCTGTCGATTATCATTCAGAGGGATTCAATGTTTATTCCAGAGGTCAGAACAATGATTTGCTGACTAATGTTTCGTCTGGTACACGTGCCAGCCGCTGGTCTGACTCTTCTTCAGATTATTCTTACTTGTCATTCTTCATGCGTGGCGAGTACAACTATAAGGAACTTTATTATGCAGACTTCTCTCTCCGTACCGATGCTTCTTCCCGATTTGGTAAGGATCATCGCTGGGGTACTTTCTGGTCTGTAGGTTTCATGTGGAATGTGAAGCAGACTGAATGGCTCAAGAAGTATAACTGGCTGAGCAACGCACAGTTGGCAGTCAGCACAGGTACTTCCGGTAACTCAGAGATTCCTAACTATTATCACCTCGCATTGGTGAGTGGTGACGCCAACTATGACGATACAGCTGGTCTCTATCCTTCACAGAGTGGTAATGAGGAATTGGGTTGGGAGTCTACTTGGGCAAGCAACTTTGCTTTGCGTCTTGGTTTCTTCGACCGTATCAACTTCAGTTTTGAGGCTTATTACAAGCGCACTTCCAACATGCTGATGCGTGTGCCAGAGTCTTACACCGTAACAGGTGAGGGTTATCGCTGGAAGAACGTGGGTGTGATGGCTAACAAGGGTATCGAGTTGAGTGCTGACGGTGATGTAATCCGCACCAAGGATTTTACCTGGAATGTAAGTGCCAACGTATCTTACAATCAGAACCGATTGAAGGAACTCTATAACGGTGTAACCGAGTATGTAAACTCAACCACCGGTTTGAAGTATGTAGTAGGTCACTCTGTAAGCGAGTTCTTCCTGAACCGTTATGCTGGTGTGAACCCAGCAAATGGTGAACAGCTCTGGTATGATAAGGACGGTAACGTGACCAACGAGTTCCGTGAGAGCGACAAGGTGATGATGGGCAAGGCCTACGATGCACCTTGGATGGGCGGTTTCGGTACCAGCTTGCGCTGGAAGGGCTTGCAGTTGTCAGCTCAGTTCAGCTGGATCGGTACACGTTATGTTATCAATAACGACCGCTATTTCGAGGAGAGTGGTGTAACCTTCGGTACAGCTTACAACCAGTCTAACCGCTTGTTGTATGACCGCTGGAAGAATCCTGGTGATATTACCGATATCCCTCGCTGGGGTGAGGTTAACCAGTTGGATGACCGTTACTTAGAGAACGCTTCTTTCTTGCGTATGAAGAACCTCAGTTTGTCATACTCTTTGCCACAGAGTCTGTTGAGCAAGACCAAGTTCTTCTCTTTGGTAAGAGTCTATGCTCAGGCACAGAACCTCTTCACCATCACAGGCTTCAATGGTCTTGACCCAGAGGTTTCATCCAATGTTTATCAGGCGCAGTATCCAGCATCACGCCAGTTTACGCTTGGTGTAGAACTGTCATTCTAAACAAAGAAAGGAGATAATAATAATGAAGATTAAACATATTAAGACATATATACTGTCAGCTGTCCTGATCTTGTCTTTTTCTTCCTGTCTTGACAAGTATCCTGAGGATTCTATCCGCATGGATGAGGCTATCAATACCGTGGATGATGTAGATAAGCTGGTCTATGGAATCTATGACAGTTTTAAGAGCAGCGCATTGTACTCGGGCAAGTTGACACTCTTGCCAGACTTGCAGTCAGACTTCGTGTATTGTGTGAAGGGCTACTCCAATACCTATGGCGATATCTATCGCTGGAAGGATATCAAGTCTACCAATACCGACATCGAGTCTGTATATGGTGCCCTTTATGGTGTTATCAATAGTGCCAACTTCCTGCTTGACAATGTTGAGAAAGTAAAGCTCAATACCACCAGTGATACAGAACTGGACAGGTTGGAGCAGTATCAGGGTGAGGCTTACTTCGCTCGTGCCTTGGCTTATTCTGAGTTGATCAAGATGTTCTGCAAGGCTTATGATAATGATGAGCAGGCAGAGAAAGACCTGGGTGTGGTACTCACAGAGCATTATTACGGCAATGAGCCACAGAAACGTGCCAGCCTGAAGGCTTCATACGAGTTCGTATTGAGAGACCTTGATAAGGCTACAGAGTATCTGAAGTTGGAAGATGACTTTACTGGAAATCTCTACAACGAGATTTACTTCAATGAATATACTTGCCATGCCTTGCGTGCGCGCGTATCCTTATATATGCATCGCTGGGATGATGCCATCAAGTATGCTTCTAAGGTTATTGGCAGCAAATATTATACATTGGAGAAGGCGTCTTCTAATACCTATTCCAGTCAGGTGAACGACTATAAGTACATCTGGACTTATGGTGATTCCCGTGAGGCTATCTGGAAGGTTGGTTTTACTGTAAACAGTTATGGTGGTGCCTTGGGTACTATCTTTGATAACTTCAACTATGTAACTTATCGTCCTGACTATGTGCCAGAGACTTGGGTTATCAATTCATACGACAGCAACGACCTTCGTGCTGCAGCCATCTTCACCACTCGTGTGACAGGTTATGAGCACGGATTGCAGTGGCCTTTGCTGAGCAAGTATTTTGGTGATGCAGAATTCCTGAACAGTAATATCCTGCATGTTCACCAGCCAATGGTATTCCGTCTCTCAGAGCAGTATCTGATCCGTGCAGAGGCTTATGCCATGAAGGGTGAATATGGCAAGGCAGGTAAGGACATCTCTACCTTGCGTACAGCCCGTTACTCATCATACGGTGGTAACACATCCTTGAGCGAGAGCAATGCCATGAAGATTATTGAGGCAGAGCGTGTGAAGGAACTCTATATGGAAGGTTTCCGTCTGAACGACCTCAAGCGCTGGCACAAGGGATTCGAGCGTAAGGCTTCTGATCAGCCTGCTGCCAACTTCGTACAGAGCAGCTTGAAGGTAGAGAAGGATGATCCACTCTTTGTCTGGCCAATTCCACAGCATGAGCTGGAAGCACCAGGTTCAGAGATAGAGCCTAATGAAAGTAATAAATAACGGATTATTAATAAAGAGACGATCATGAAGAAAATAATGATGAGATGTTTGGCAGCAGTAGCTGTACTCATCGCTCTTGCGAGCTGTTCGCAGGATTTTACTACCTATTCAGGTCCGAGTCATATCATGTTCTCTGATACGCTCTATCAGTATCCAGTACAGGAAAACAATGAAATCTTCAATGTTCCTGTATCGGCTACAGAAAAAGTGGATTACGACCGCACCTTCGGTGTGGAAGTTGTTGACAAAGAGAGCAATGCCATCGAGGGTAAGCATTATCGTGTGCTCAACAATACTGTCACTATCAAGGCTGGCGAGATGGTAGGAAATGTGCAGGTTCAGGGTATCTATGATAATATCGGAAAGACGGACTCCTTAGGTTTCACGCTGAAACTGGTGATTCCTGAGAAGTACAACTGGACTGAACTCTACAAGGACTATACTCACGTGGTAATGCAGAAGGCTTGTCCTTTCGATATCCACAATTTCTCTGGTTGGTGTATGGTTACTTCTACTTTCTACAGTCAGTATTTGAACAATGTAACCAACCGTCTGATCAAGACTGAGGTGGTAGAAGGTGAGGAGAATACGGTACTCCTGAAGGATGTATATTATAAGGGATATGACCTGAAGTTGAAGTTTAAGACTGGCAACCTTCTGGAACCAAAGGTAGAGATGGACGACCAGATAGCCGGTGAGACCGGTGAGGCGTTCGGAACTATCTATGGAGATGGCAAGTTGCGCATCAGCCAGCCTTCACTCTATACCTCTTATTATAATACCTGCCAGAACTATGTATTGCAGTATGTCAACATGAGTGTCGATAAGAAGGACGGTACATCATTTGGTAATGTAGGAACCTTCATCACCATGTTTGAGTGGGTAAGCGATGCAGAGGCAGAGAGACTCAAAGAACAAGGTTATTAAGCCTTTCGGGTGCTTATATAACGCAGATATATTCAAGAAAATAATAATAGAATAACAATATGAAAAAGTTAATTTCAAGATATTGGCTCGTACTTGTGGCGCTGGTTTCAGTGACCTTGTTCACCGCTTGTTCCAGCGACGACGATGCCGTAAATCCTGTATTTCCACAGGTACAGACTATCGCCGGTGAAGCTGGCGCTGAGTTGGACTTCACCTTCGATGCCAACGAGAGCTGGAGCCTTTCTTCAGACAAAATCTGGTGTAAACTGGTGCAGGGTGAGAAAGCAGACGCCTTCGTACTCAATGGTACTGCAGGCAAGCAGACCATCAAGGTTAAGATTACTGATGATGATGCCAGCAAGGATATGAGCGTGGCTCAGCTCTTCCTGAATATGAGTGGTCAGAAGGTTGCCATCGCTGAGGTTAAGCGTTCGGCTGCCGGCTATAAGTTGCAGGTATTCGATGCGGCTGGCAATGATATCACCGAGACAGGTATCACTGTAGGTTACAATGTATACACCAAGTTTACCGTAAAGTCAAACTTCCGTTTTGCTGTTACCAATACTCCAGCTTGGGTAGACTTGGAAGGCGGTTTCCTGGTAGGTACACCTAACGAGGCTGTTGTTGGCGGTGTTTCCTTCAAGGAGAATCAGGGCGTAAGTGCTAAGTATGCCATCGCTAAGGACGGCAACTACACCATCACCTTCACTTCTGAGGATGGCAAGGCTGCTGTAACCGTACCTGTTATCTATAATGGTATGACCACCAGCACCATGGATGTTACTTATCCAACCTCTTCACAGTGGGCAGTATGGAATGTATCTCTCGATGGTAAGGTGTTCACTCAGAATGGTTCTAGCCTGAATGGCGGTGATACCAACGATTTTACCTTCTACAACTTCGTTCCTTTCACCCTCAAGACCTTGGGTGATGCTTACCAGCTGGTAGTCTTCGAAAACACGGAGAATGGTTTGTTTGAGGATGGAACTGGTGCTGTGAAGCTGCAGGGTGAGAAGGGTGATGTGAAGCTCACAGTCGCTCCATTAGGCAGCGGAAGCCGTGAGTTCTTGGTTTATGCATTGCCACAGAGCGTATTCGAGAGTCTGGAGAATGGACTCGACGGAATGCTGGAGGAAGACTTCATGACTGTGAAGAGCGATTACGACCGTTACTTCCTGATGGATGTTGTACAGAAGGAGGCCAACTCTTCTGCTGATGATCAGTCTGCAGCACCGACAATCTTGAAGATGAGCTACTTGCCAGTAGAGTGCAAGAAGGATAAATCAATGTATGGTTCTATCATATCAGAAGTATTTGGCTACAATGGTGACGAAATATATGTCGCTCAGTCAGAAGTAGGAAGCTCTCTTACAGTTAATCCTAATATCAAGGATTGGGATCCTACCACTATGATGGAGACAGGCTATCTTACAGTTATGGATAGCAACAGAAATGATGTTTATGCAGAGCCTAGTATGGATGAGAATAATAACTGGATGTTCATCGTAAAGGTTCCTGCTGATACTCCGATATTTATGGTATTCGAGGACAACGGAACTCCTGTAAAGGTTCTTGTTGTTGAATCTCCTGGTGAGGGAATGAGTAAGAAACATACTTCTATCAGAAAAATTAGAAAGTAATGAACAGAATGAAAATATTTTCAAAGGCACTCTTGTTGCTCTTGGTCTCTCTCCTGACCTTTGCAGCAACAAGTTGCTCGGATGATGAGACCGGAGGCTGGGACGGTACATATGGATATGTGCAGTTCAAACTCAGCAAGAAGGTTTCTTCAAGAGCTACTCGTGCTGCTGCCCTTGACAAACTTGAGAAATTGGATGATGCCAAGAAAATCAAGGTGGTCATGGAGCACAATGGTACGACTGTATCTCAGACTTTGGTGCTCAATTCTTATAATTCAGAGAATGCAGAGTATGGTCTGAGAAGTGAAAAACTGCAACTTGCCTCTGGTACCTACACCGTCATCGGTTTCTATCTCTATGATGCTTTAGATGAGGAGTTGTTGGCTTCTTCTGCCGGCGAGACCTTCACCGTTGTTGGTGGCGGTCTGGAAGTACAGAACCTCATGGTGGAGACTGTGGAGCGCGGTAAGGTGAAGTTCAATCTTGTCAAGGAATGGGAGAAGACCCGTGCCGGTGGTGCCGAGTATCTCTTCTCTAATATCCGATTGATTGATATCAGCGTAACCAACCTCTTTACCCGTGAGACTTTCACTTTCCCTGGCGTTAAGGTGAAATACAAGGAGTCAAGTGAGGAGCATCAGAATCCTGATGATGAAAACGATAAGTATATGGAGGTGGGTACTGCCTACTGTGATTCTACTGTATGGCTTCCTGCTGGTACTTACCAGGTTACTTCTTATACTACTTACGGTCAGACTGGTGCGGTGAAGACCAAGTATGAAACCCAGCCTGTAAAGGGTGAGGCGTTTATCGTAGAGGATAATCAACTGAATGATAAGGCTCAGGTGCCTATCCTGCTCTCCAAGACCAAGGAATACATCAAGGATTATGAGGCTCTGAAGGCTATCTGGGAATCTCTCCAGGGTAAGGAGTGGAGCTTCTATGGCGATGCTACTTTCAAGGGTGCTAACTGGAACTTCAACAAAGAACTCGATATGTGGGGCGAACAGCCGGGCGTAACACTCAACAGCAATGGTCGTGTCATCGGTCTCGTCATCGCTGGTTTCGGTGCCAAGGGTATCGTGCCAGATGCTATCGGACAGCTCACAGAACTTCAGGTACTCAACCTTGGTTCTCATGATGAGAAGATTGGTGCCAACATCTTCAATAATTACGATGCCAACAGTCTGAATGCAGCCAAGAAGAGCACTATGCGTCATGACTATGAGACCAAGTTCTTGAAGTATGACCCACGTGCCAATATGTCGGATATGATTGTAGAAAGCTACAACTCAGACCCTAAGGTAGCTCCTAAGAACAGAATCAAGAAGGACAGCCGTATCAACCTGAAAGACGCTCAGATCGGTACATTGACCAACAAGATTACAGGTATATCTAAGGCCATCTATCGCCTGACTAAGTTGCAGCAGTTCTATATTGGTAACTCTTCTATCACATCCGACGAGGTTTGTGCGAAGTTCTACAATGCAGACGATGCCGTTTATGGTAAATTTGCTCAGGAGTTCAAGGAAGAGGATTGGGACAACATGACCAACCTGACCGATATTGAGCTTTACAACTGTCCAAAGATCAGTCGAATTCCAGACTTCTACTATAATCTCCCTAATTTGCAGGCGATGAACTTGGCTCGATGCAAGGGCATCTCTGCTAATCAGTTGAGAAATGATTGGACTCGCTTAGCTGAGGAGAAGACAGGTAAGACTCTCCAGATTCTCTATATGAGTTACAATAACCTGGAGGAGTTCCCTGAGTATTCTGCATTGAGAAAGATGGTAAATCTCGGTTTGCTCGACCTGGCTTACAATAATATCAAGAAGGTACATCCGTTTGGTTCTGAGGTAGCTCTCTCTTCTCTCTATCTGAACAACAACCAGATTGAAGAGATTCCTGCTAATCTCTGTGCCTTTACAGAAGATGTAGAGAGTCTGACCTTCGCTCACAACAAACTGAAGAAGATTCCGAATATCTTCGATGCAAGTTCTGTTCGCGAGATGGGTTCTGTGGATTTCTCTTACAATGAGATTACTGGTGTAGATACAAGTCATGGTACCTACAAGGGTATCAATGCAGCTTCAGTCAGTCTGTCAAACAATAAAATAGAGAAGTTCCCTTCTGAGTTGTTTACAGCAGGTTCTCCAATCACAACCATTGATTTGAGCGGCAACCAGATGCGCACCATCCCTAAGGGGTCCATCAAGGGCAAGAAGGCTTATCTGCTGCAGGTCATCGACTTCCGATTCAACAAGTTGACATCCCTCTCTGATGACTTCCGCTCAACTACATTGCCATACATTACCAATATGGACTTGAGCTACAACTGCTTCACCGAGGTGCCAACCCAGCCATTGAACAGTGCCGTGCTCCGTGCATTTGCTATCAATCATCAGCGTGATGAGCAGACCAAACAGCGTTGTCTGCGTACCTGGCCAACAGGTATCACCACCTGTCCAAGTCTGATTCAGTTCCAGATAGGTTCTAATGATATCCGTAAGGTAGATGAGACATTGACTTCTCATCTTTATATTCTGAACATCGCTGACAACCCTAACATCTCTATCGATGTAACCAGCGTCTGCCCTTACATCAAGGCTGGTGTGTACATGCTGTTCTACGACAAGAATCAGGATATTCGCGGTTGTGATGCTTTGGATCTTGAAAATTAAACGAAAAGAAAGTAAGATAATATGAAATATATTAATAAACTTACATGGCTCCTCGTTCTGGGTGCTGGTCTGATGACCGCATCCTGCAGCGATAGCGATGATGTAGATATCCCAGGCGGACTCTCCATCGACAAGGAGCAGATAGAAATAGGAGCTCAGGGCGGTAGCGAACAGCTTGCCATTGCTGCCTCACAGAATTGGGTGGCTAACGTGGATGAACCTTGGCTGATGCTCACTCCTGCCAATGGCGTGGGTTCTACTACTGCAACTGTGGTAGCTGACTCTACTCTGATGAACGGACGCCGTACTACCGATATCGCCTTTATCGGTGATAACGGTCAGCGCCGCACCGTTTCCGTGGTACAGTTTGGTTATGGTAAGCAGATTGACATCAAGGAACCAACTGTAGAAATCGAAAATTCAGAATCATACAATAAGCGTGCTTTCGAGAGTTTGATTTCTGCCAATGTAGAATGCAAAATCGGTAAGATAGAGTATTCTTTCGAGGGTGATATGACTGATGCCGAGAAGGCTGAAAACGAGAGCGAACGTGAGGGTTGGCTCCTGAATAGCAAGGATGAGGATAAACTGACAGGTACCAATATCGGAATCGTCCTTGATAGAAAGGCTCGTCCTCGCAGCGTCAACTTCAAGTTCCGTTGGGCGATGAATGTTGTTCCTGCTGTTCGTGTGGCAAAGGTTCACTTAGTACCGGTAAAAGCTGAAGACAAACTGGTGGATGCAGATGGTAATCCTACCGATGATGTCATCCTGACAGTTCGCCAGAAGGCAGCCTTGAAAATTGAGGATAATCGTGCTGGAGACTCTTTGTCTATCATTATGATCAATCAGAAATTAGGTAGTATGGCTACCTTCGATACCAGCGACAATATGCGTAACTGGTCGAACGTGACACTTTGGGAAGCAACTGATGCTTTCGTGAAGAGCCATCCTGAGGCTTTGGGTCGTGTGCGCTCTGTGAAGTTCAGCATGTTCAACCTGAAGAGTGGAGAGTCTCTTCCTAAGGAAGTTGGCAATCTGAAATACCTGGAGTCTTTCTCTCTGGCCGCCAATGAGAACAACCTGATTCGTGAAGTAGAGGTTGGTGAGGATATCTGTGAATTGAAGTATCTGAAGAACCTGACTATCCAGGCGTATGGTATGACCCACTTGCCAGCTAACTTCATCAAGTTGGGTAAGTCCTTGGAGTCACTTAATCTGGTAAGTAACAACTTCAATAAGCTGTCTGACATTACGAATGTAGTGAATGAGAAGAACTTCCCTAAGTTGCGTAATCTCATCTTCTATGCTCAGCGTCGTACAGATGTAGCTATCGATCTTTCAAAATTGGAAAAGAACGGAAATAGTGACTATATCTATAATACTTACCCTATCGGTATGTATGGAAAGGTCAGCAAAGGTACCAGCGATCGTCAGGCTCTTCTGAAACTCCTTACATGGGAAAAACTGAATTCCCTGGAGTTGTCATACTGCTTCCTGGAGGGTGAACTTCCAACAGATGAAGAGATGACTGAAGCTTTGGAGGCTGCTGGCAAGGCTACCCGTTACAGCAGGGCAGACTTCTCTACCAATAAGGCTGATTATCTCGACAAACTGGTAGGTGATACCTGTAAATGGTTGCTCTCTGGCTGGGATAATCCAGTAACCTGCAAGCACAAGGATGGTTCTGTAGTTTATGAGGATGTTTATCCTCTTCAGGTGCCACGTGTATTGCCTAACTGCCGTCAGTTGTCACTCAACCTCAACTTCCTGACTGGTGCGGTGCCAAAGTGGATTCTTTATCATCCACATCTGGTAGAATGGACTCCTTCTATCATGGTATTCAACCAGCAGCCTAAGGGAAAGAACAGCGATGGCGCTGCCGTTGGTTTCTCTAATATGACAGAGGATAGCTTCAGTTTCGATTACTTCTACGGAACCAGCGACCCTGGTAATAAATGGGAGGTTCCAGGGGTAGCTTATCCGCTCTATTATCGTACTTATGTGGCTGCAGGTGATGTTGATGAGGCTTCCGTGCTTGCCAAGTACAAGAGAAATGTAACTTTGAAAAGATAATTTCTAACAATATAGAAGCAAACAATGAAGAAAAAGTTTTTCTATATAGCAATGGTCGCTTTGGCTTTGACAGGTTGTGCAGACAACCTGTCGGGCATCGACTCTTCTGATGGCAAGACCAACGAGGTTGTCATTCCTGCAGATGCTGAGAATGGTGAATTGTTGATTAAGTTCAGTCCTGAGATGAGCGATATTCTCGACCAAGCACAAAGCACAATGACACGTGCAGGTGTAGCAGGTACCCGTTCGGGTATTCCTTCTACAGATGAGGTGCTCGATATTCTGGGCAGCTACAGCTTCAAGCGTGTGTTCCCTGTGGATGAAAAGACAGAGGCTCGTACTCGCGAGGCAGGTCTTCACTTGTGGTACACCGTGAAGTTTGACAAGAATACTGATTTGAAGGTTGCTGCAGAGCGATTGAAGCAGCTTGGTGAGATTTCCAAGGTGCAGACCAATGGACGTATCAAGCGTGCCTACAAGACTGACAGCAAGCGTATCTATCTGAATGAGAATGCACTCAAGGCTAAGGCTGCTACCCGTGCTGTAGCCGATGGTACACCCAATGACCCTGGTTACGCTTTCCAGTGGCACTATAACAACCTGGGTGAAGGTAATTATGCTTTCGAAAACCTGAATGATAATCATGCTGGTGCCAAAGCTGGCTGTGATGTCAATGCAGCTGAGGCTTGGAAGACTTGTACAGGTGATCCTTCCATTATCGTAGCCGTGCTTGATGAAGGCGTGATGTACACTCACCCTGATCTGGCTGCCAATATGTGGTGCAACCCTGGTGAGACTACCCAGGGAGCCAAGACTGATGGCGATGGTAATGGCTATGATGGTGATCTTCACGGCTACAACTTCGTAACCGAGAGTGGCGATATTACCTGGACTGATGCCAACGATTCAGGTCATGGAACTCACGTAGCAGGTACAATTGCCGCAGTCAATGGTAACGGCATTGGTGTTTGTGGTGTAGCTGGTGGTGATGGTACTCCTAATTCTGGTGTGAAGATTATGTCATGCCAGGTGTTTTCTGGTCAGAATAGTGTAACTTTAGCAGGAGAGGCAAGAGCTATCAAATATGCAGCCGACAATGGTGCGGTGATTCTCCAGTGCAGTTGGGGTTACAACTCTTCAGAGTCAAGTATCATCAGTGGTTATACTCCTGGTCCTGCTACCGAAAAGGAGTGGGCTGAGACTTATCCTTTGGAGAAGGAGGCTTTGGATTATTTCATCCATAATGCCGGTTCTCCTAATGGTGTCATCGATGGTGGTATTCCTGTTTTTGCTGCTGGTAATGAGTATGCAGGAAATCCTGCGTTCCCTGGCGCTTATTCCAAGTGTGTATGTGTAGCTTCTGTTGCTGCCGACTATACGCCAGCTTGCTATACCGACTATGGTACGCTCGTTACCTTGAGTGCTCCTGGTGGTGACTTGGAATATTACGGAAAGATAGGTGAGGAAGAGGATGAGTATTGGGCAGAGACTGCTGAACAGAAGGGTGCTGTGCTCTCTACCTTGATTCAGAATGGTAAACCTGCATATGGTTATATGGAGGGAACTTCCATGGCTTGTCCTCATGTTTCTGGTGTGGCTGCTCTCGGTTTGGCATACGCAGTCAAGCAGCATCGTCATTATCGTGCTGCTGATTTCGTGAGTCTGATGAAGAAGGCTGTCAAGGACTTGGATGGCTATTATGGTAATGGTGCTACCAAGATTTATTATATGAACCATACTACAGTGGGTGCTTCTCCTGAAATCGTCAACCTGTCTAAGTATATCGGTAAGATGGGCGCTGGTCTGATTGATGCAGCTCAGCTCTTGAATCTTGTTAAGAACAAGGATTACAGTTCTGATATGAAGTTGCCTAATATCTATGTAGCGCTCGACAAAGTTTCTACCTTGAATCTGCCAAGTTACTTTGAAGGCGTAGAGAGTGGATACACCTGTGCTGTTGGTGATGCCAATGTGGCTTCTGCTACGATAGAAGGTACTACTCTCACCGTAAAGGGACTTGCTGTAGGAAGTACTACTCTGACAGTATCAGTTGGCGGCAAGCAGCAGACTGTGAGCATTATAGTTCGTAAGAATGCCAGCAACAACGGTTGGATGTAATCTAAAAGATAATTACTGAGATGGGAAAGAGATTCACGATGATCTTCATCGCTCTCAGCCTGATGAGCATGAGTCAGGCTTGGGCACAAAAACTCAAGTTTGACCAGCAGCTCATCGATGCCGGTACGATGACCGAGGATGATGCGCCACGAACCTATTCGTTTGTAGGTAGAAACGTGAGTGGTAAGATGCTGGAAATATCCCGTATTCAGACCACCTGCGGTTGCACCAAGTCGAGTGTCAGTCAGATGAGACTACAGCCAGGTGATAGCTGTAAGATAGAATTGACGTTTACTCCCCATGGTTATCCTGGCACTATAGACACCCGCGCTTTTGTCTATCTGAAGGATTCGGACAGAGAACCGGTCACGAAGATTGGACTCAGGGGGATGGTTCTTCCAAGTGCGGATGTCTGGTATCGCTTCAAGTATAAGATGGGCGACCTGAGACTGAAGCAGGCTAAGGTAACATTCAATGAGGTGACGGCAGGTATGAAGGCTGAGGCTCGCATTCTCTGTGGCAATAGCGGGAAGAAACCGCTGAAGATCAGCAGTCTGGTGCTTCCACAGTATGCACAAGTGAAAACTGAGCCGGAAATCATCCCTGCTGGTGATGAGGCAGACTTGGTGATTACGCTGGATGTGGATAAAATCCCACCGATGATGAAGCCGAATTTCACCTTTCCGATTATTCTGGAGGGAGTGGATGCCAAGCCGAGTGACCGTACGATTATGGTCGTAGTGAATCGCAATCAGTAATGATAAATCATAAGAAAAGAAAGAATTAAAGAATATGAAACATTTAATCAAACTCTTCACCCTGTTGGTGGTTATGCTCCTTTCTGCGGGTTTCGTATCTTGTAGCAGCGATGATGATGAACCTGCAGAGCAGCCGATAGCTGTGACTCCTGCTAATCTTGATGGAGTATGGAAAATGACTGCCTGGAACAATGGTCAGCCAATGCCTGAGGGCACATATTGCTATGTGGTTTTCCATCGCCGTGATAATACTATGGAGATGTACGACAACATGAACAGTATGTATGCAGTTCATACTACCGGTTCCTTCTTTGTGAAGCAGGATCCATATTTGGGTTATATTGTTGGCGGTACCTACGATAATGGTGTTGGTGATTGGAACCAGCAGTATATCGTGAGCAATCTTTATAAGAGCGGTTCTATGATCTGGACAGCCAAGGATGATGCTAACGATGTGTGCCGCTATGAGCGCTGCAGCGAAGTGCCAGCTGAGATTATCAAAGAGGCAAGTGATTTGAAAGACTAATATAACCAGGCTCTTTAGTTTTTTGAAGACTAATCTTAGTTTTTTAGAAAAACTATCATAGCGTTTTATATTAGCTCATCATACCAATAAAAGAGACGTATGGGTGATTTCTTTCACTCGTACGTCTCTTTTTTTCCCTTTTCTCCTTTCCCATTTCTGTTTGTTTTATCTTTTTTGTTTTGCGGTTATGATAGTTTTTTTTAAATCTTTTGGTGTTTTGCGATAAATATTGTATTTTTGCGACAGGATAAGGGTGATGCTTTTATTGCAACATCTTCTATCCAAATCGATATAGTACAAATTATAGGCGAAAACGAATGAGAAATGCAATCTATTATAGGAATACATTATATTATAGGTGTATGTTAGTGGTACTGTTTCTGGTGAATAGTATCCAGGTAAGTGATGCCCAATCTTGGCAGGAATACCTTGAACAACTCAGTGAACAGGAGGAATATGAGGATATGAATTGGGAAAGCTATGAAGATGTTCTGGAGGAATATGCTGAAAATCCGATCAATCTCAATACCGCTACCAAGGAAGAGCTGGAACAGTTTCCCTTCCTCTCTGCCCAACAGATAGAGGATATCCAGGCCTACATCTATCAATATGGTGAGATGAAAAGTCTGGGTGAACTGGCGATGATAGAAAGTATCAGTTGGTATGAGCGGCAGTTGCTTTGTTGTTTTGTCTATGCCGGGGAAGTGAAGAGGCGTTCGTTCCCTTCTTTTTCCCAAATAGCAAAATATGGAAAGCATGAAATGGTGGCTGCCGTAAAGGTTCCTCTTTATGAGCGAAAGGGAGACAAGGATGGGTATTGGGGTTATCCTTATAAGCATTGGTTGCGTTATCAGTTTCATTATAGTGACTATGTAAAGATGGGCTTTGTGGCTTCGCAGGATGCGGGAGAGCCGTTTTTTGGTGGTAAGAACAACTTGGGTTATGATTTTTATTCCTATTATCTGCAGATACGGAAATGGGGCAAGTTGAAAAATCTGACTTTGGGTAAGTATCGCCTTCGGGAAGGTATGGGACTGATATTAAATAATGATTTCGGTTTCGGAAAACTCTCCATGCTCTCGTCATTGGGACGCATGGGAACTTCCATTCGCACACATTCTTCAAGATATGCTGCTAATTATCTGCAAGGAGTTGCAGCCACGCTGAATGTTTGCAAGGGATTGGATGTGAGTGCCTTTCTATCTTACCGCAAAATAGATGCTACGGTAAAGAAAGATTCTATTTCAACGATTGTAACTACAGGAATGCATCGCACGGAGAAGGAAATCGAGAAGCAAGGCATCGCTTCCGCTTTTCTGTTGGGCGGTAATCTGCATTATACTAAGAATGGCTTTCATATTGGTGCTACGGGCATCTGTTATTCTTATTCCTTGCCGCTTCATCCCAATAAATCCCAACTCTATAAGCGCTTTGCTCCCGAAGGCAAGAACTTTTGGAATGCAAGTATCGACTATGGTTATATTTCTCATCGGCTCACGCTGCAGGGAGAGGTGGCGACGGGAGATTGTGGAGTAGTGGCTACGGTCAATACGGCGAGTTGTCTGCTTTCAGAACAGTTTTCGGTCTTGGCTCTTTATCGTTTTTATCCTTATCGTTATTATGCAATATACAGTAATAGCTATAGTGCTGGCAGCAACGTGCAGGATGAAAGTGGCTGTTATGTGGGACTGCGATGGTCACCTTCTTCTAAATGGGTATGTGATATTTATGGGGATGTGGCTTATTTTGCCTGGCCGAAATATCGAATGAAGGGGAGTTCTTATGCGATGGATTATTTGGCGAGCATCATCTTCCAGCCTTCCCGCTCTCTCCGTCTTGGCGCCCGTTATCAGTATAAGCAGAAATATGATGTTACTACGCAGCGAGCCCGCCTGTATTGTGGAATCGAAAAAGGAGCATGGAGCAGTAAAACTCAGGTGGATGCCACCTTCCTGTCGCAAAACTACGGAATGATGGTCAATGAATCTATGGAATATCGCTTTCGGTGGCTGAGGCTGAATGCTTTCTTGGGCTATTTCCGTACCAAGGATTATGAGAGTCGTGTCTATGCTTTTGAACCGGGATTGCTTTATACGATGAGTTTCGGTAGTTATTTTGGTGAAGGTATCCGATGTGGACTGCGGGCGAAGGCTGAAATCGGAAAGCATTGGGTGCTGGTTTGCAAGGGAGCCATGACGAAATATTTCGACCGCAATCATATTTCGTCAGGATTACAACAAATCAATGGCTCTGCTCAGACTGATTTGGAAATTCAGGTGAAATGGAAGTTCTGATGAATTACTGGTGAATGATTGTGTTGCGAAAAGCAGTTCTGAAAATCCAATAAATACTCTGTTGGGAAATAATATCAGGTGGATTTCATAAAAGATGAGGTTTGGGCTTGGTTGTTTAAGATTTTTCTTGTATTTTTGCAGAAAAACAGATTGATATGAAAATAAACATCGTAATACCTTGCTATAATGAGCAGGAGGTTTTGCCTAAGACCCTGGAAGTTTTGGGGAATTTGGTGGCGAAAATCAAGGCAGAGACGGGCGCTGAGACCAATTTGCTATTGGTGGATGACGGCAGTCGAGACACTACCTGGCAACTCATCCGAGAAGGGGCAGAAAAACATTCGTACGTGAGAGGAATCAAACTCTCTCATAACCGTGGACACCAGAATGCACTCTGGGCAGGTATGGAGGCTTCCATCGACCATTGTGATGCGATGGTGAGCATCGATGCGGATCTGCAGGATGATGAGAATGTAATCATCGATATGGTGAAACAGGTGCAGGAAGGCAAGGATATCATCTATGGTGTGCGCAAGGAGCGTAAGACCGATACCTTCTTCAAGCGATTCACCGCCCAGGCTTTCTATAAGCTGATGAAGAGCGTGGATAAGGATACGGTGTATAACCATGCCGACTTCCGCATGATGACGAATCGCACGCTGAAGGCGCTGATGCTGTATCCGGAACGCAACCTTTTCTTGCGTGCTATCGTTCGCCAACTGGGTTTCCAGGAGGGTTTTGTTTATTACGACCGCAAGGCGCGTGAGGCAGGTGAGAGTAAATATCCGTTTACCAAGATGCTGAGTTTCAGTATAGATGGCATTACTTCTTTCTCTGTAGCACCTTTGCGTTTCATCACCTTTGTAGGATTGCTGATGACATTGGTGTCTTTCATCATGATTATCTTTGCGCTGATAGAACATTTCCAGGGCAAGACGATACAGGGTTGGACTTCCTTGCTTGTTTCCCTCTGGTTCATCGGTGGCATTATCACTACAGGTGTGGGGGTTACGGGTGTCTATATCGGAAAAATCTATACCGAAGTGAAACGCAGACCGAGATATTTTATCGAAGAAAGAGTATAATTCATATTGAAATCATAAAAAAAAGACAGGGTGTGTCGTGGACTTATGACACACCCTCTCTTTTGAAATATTTTTTGGGGCATTTTAGTTGCAAGCCAAATTAGCGCTTGTTTTCACGAAACGGTAGAAACCTACAGGGCAACGGGTTTCTGCAGTTCTCGGAATCTCCCATACCTTTTCGAAAGTATAATTACTGCCATATTTCTCCGTGAAAATCTGGATATCATCATTTGATACCATCACGATGCCGTCTTGTGGCAGTGTCTTGTCGAACTGCTGGATCTTGTCGCCTAAATAGAAGTTGAGGCTGAAGAAGTGGAGCATATCAATCGACATGTAGGAATAGAGTTTGGAAGTATCAAACTTCTTTTCTATTACTGGTGCCCAGCGCTTGTCAGCCTTGGTATTGAGCACAGTCGGCTGAAGCGTAGAGTCCAGTATCATGAAGAGGCTGATGATGGTAATCAACGTATGGCCTACGATGCTGCCAGTATGATTCCTGCGGAGTGATTGGAACGTAGCATAGATGCCATAAATGCACAATATGAAGAACAGATATCCTATGCCTTCTGCGATACTCTGAGGTCCTTTTTCCAAAGCATGGAGCATGGCTGTATTTTCTGCTGCATGTCTGCCGTGGAAGATAGTGTCAGGTATCAATCCGCATGAAACTGCGATTCTTGTTATGATAAGCAGGATGGCGAGTGATGCTATTACCCCTGCATATACCTTGAATGCTCCCATCTTCTCCTTCATCATCCAAACGATGTATTCGGCGATGAGATAAGCCATGAACGGATAGCAAGGCAGCAGGTAAACGCTTCGCTTGCTCTTCGGGATGCAGTAGAAGAAGAGTACCAGGAGGAAAGCAAGCCAGGTGAATACCTGGAGCGGGGTAGCCTTTTTCGCATTCTCTACAAACTTACTCTTGGAGAATTTCTTCCAGGGCAGGATAAAGAGAGAGAACAATAATAATAAGGTATAAGGCAGCCAACCGGTGATGAGCGTAAGCAGATTGTACCAGGCAGGGTTTTCATGTGACTCGTAGGCCATCTTTCCCATAAAGCGGTCGATATTCTCTTCCTTTACCAGTTCCAGGAACTCGTTGCCACCCTGGAGATAGGCGGCATAGTACCAGCAGAATGGGATAATGAGCGAGAGTAGGGCGGTTAAAGCCATGCGCCATACGACGCCCCAGAAATTTTCTCTCTGTGTGAGCATGAAGACACCCATCACAAAACAAGGCAGGATGATGCCTACTGGTCCCTTGGTCAGCGTGGCACCGCTCATGCAGAGGATGGCAAGCCAGGGCAGTTGATGTTTTCCCTTTTCCCACCAATGGTAGAGCAGATACATGGCTCCCACCATGAAGGCGGTGTTCAGCATATCTACACGGCAGTTGATTCCTGCACGATGCACTTCGAAAGCAGTCAGCGTGAGGATGGCTGCGATGAGGCTCGTCTGGGTATCCTTGCGCTTGGCAAAGAATATAAAGCCGCCGATGGTCATCAATATCAGCGATACGGCAGACGGCAGACGGGATGTGAATTCGCTTACGTGTCCGGCAAAGAGCGAGAAGAAGGCGATGCACCAGTGGAAGAATGGTGGTTTGTAAGGAATATCGCCTCCATTATTGATGGGCAATATCCAGTTGCCATGCTCCAGCATGGTGTAGGCAACTACAGCCTCGCGAGGCTCTCCCTTGGTATTGAATTCGGTAAGCCCGAGGAAAGGAATCAGCATCACGATAGCGAGGATGATGACAAACCACAGAGCTTGGTTGTACTTGATGTTCATGTCTTATCGAAGTCTTGTTATATGATTTTGGCTGCAAAGTTACATATAATTATTTGTTTATAGATAGAATAAGGCGGGAATTTTTGCTTTTATTGGGATATAATTATTAACTTTGCAGCCGATTTCTAAAGTAGAATAAAAATGAAACGATATTTTAAGGTCTTGGGTTATCTCCTTTCGGTGCATGTATTGGCATTGCTGGTGATGACTCTGTTCAGATTGGTGGAATTCATCGCCCTGCATGGCATGATAGTAGATGCAGGGGCGAGTAGGGTGATGGCATTTGTCAAGGGTGTATGGTTTGACAATGTCATCGCTTGTTATATTTCGGTATTGCCTGTGGCTGTGCTCCTTGTTGCTGCCAGCCTGGGGTGGTGTCATCGCCGTTTGCTGCGTGGCATCAACATCTGGTATGCGGCATGGTTTGCCGTCGCCTTCATGCCTTCGGCAGCCAATACCCCTTATTTCCAGTATTTCTTCAAGAACATCAATTCCAGCATCTTCGGGTGGTTCGGCTATGTAGCCACCACATCGGGCATGCTCTTGCAGGAGTCTTCCTACTGGCTCTATATCGCCCTCTATTTCGTGTTCACGGGGGTGTTTATCTATGCGCTTATCCGCCTGCGCCGCTACTTCGATGGACTCTTCCTTCTACCTAAGGACAATATGCACCTGGTGCAGGTGGGAGCACGTTTCCTCATTTCCCTGGCTCTGGTAGGTGCCTGCCTTTTCGGCATCCGTGGCAGAATGGGCTATAACCCTATCAAGGTGAGCCAGGCTTACTATTGCGAGGATTCCTTCCTCAACCAGCTCGGCATCAACCCGGCATTCAATCTCCTTACTTCGGCGCTCGACGCTATGCGCAAGGAGAACAAGGAGTTGCATCTCATGCCATACGCTGAGTCTATTACGAATACCCGCCAGTGGCTGGGTATTACGGGAAAGGTGGATAGCACGAATATTCTGAAACGTGAGGTGGTGAACGATTCCCTGATGATGAAGAAGAATCATCCTAATGTGGTGGTGATACTGATGGAGTCGATGTCGGCAAACCTGCTGGGCACTTTCGGCAATCAGCAGCCGCTCACCCCAACGCTCGATTCGCTCTATCATCATTCTCTGGCGTTCACCCACTTTTATAGTGCCGGCATCCATACCAACCATGGCATGACGGCTACGCTCTACAGTTTCCCAGCCCTTATGTTCCGCAACCTGATGAAGGGAACGGTAACTCCGCGCCGCAAGGGTATCGCCACGGTGTTGAAGCAGTATGGCTACGAGAACATGTTTTTCATGACTCACGAGGCACAGTATGACAATATGAAGGCTTTCTTCCAGACCAATGGCTACGATGACATCTTCTCTCAGGAGAACTATCCTAAGAGCGAGGTGGTGAACAGCTTTGGTGTGAGCGACCATTTCGAGATGGGCTATGCCCTCAACACCATCAACCAGAAGGCGAAGACGGGCAAGCCTTTCATGGCTACCATCCTCACCGTGAGCAATCATCCGCCATATATCATTCCTGATTTCTTCAAGCCGAAGACCAAGGAGAAGGAAACGCAGATAGTGGAGTATGCCGACTGGGCGATAGGCGATTTCCTGAAGAAGGCAAGCCGGGAGCCTTGGTATAAGAACACGATATTCGTGATTCTGGCAGACCATGGCAAGCTGGTGGGTAAGAGCGAGGGCGAGTTGCCGCAGTCGTACAACCACATTCCGCTCATCATCTTCGGTCCTGGTGTTCCGCAGCAACAGTATGCCGGTTTGGGTATGCAGGTAGATGTAATGCCTACGCTTTTCGGCTTGATGAATCTGAATTATGAGTACGAGGGCTTCGGTGTGGATCTGCTGAAGCAGCAGCGCCCGATGGTGTTCTATTCGGCAGACAACCAGATTGTAGCAAGAGACCATCAGCGTTGCTTCGTCTATAATCCGTCGATGAACCGCAGTTTCTGCTATGATGTGTTGCCGAATGGCAATCTGAAGGAAACCAAGCTGGAGTCTAAGTTCCAGGATTTGAAGAACTATGTCTTCTCGAATATCCAGGCAGCGGAGTATATTGAGCGACATCAGCAATAAAAAAACGATATTATCAGAAACAGTAATCCCCCACCACGCTTTGGCTGCGTGATGGGGGATTAACTGTTTATATAGTTTTTCTATTCTTCAGGGACTTGAAGTTTATTCTCTGCAAAGTTACAAAATTATACCCAAAGGTATTATACCCTAGGGTATAATTTATGAAACTATATTTTTATCAGACGAAGAATCGCTGTTTCTGCAAAAAAATAGCTTTAAACAACATTGTTTTAAACAACCTTGTTTAATTTGTTTTTTTTTGCTATCTTTGCAGAAGATTTGCTGCACTCGGCAATTTGAAAGCCAGCTTTCATTGCGCTCGTTTGCATTCTCTTTGCATAAGAAAAGCTGTATAGTATAAAATAAGGTAGTAATTATGAGAAAAAGTAAAGAAACTCCGTAGCGTATGGCAATTACAGAGCCATGTATCTTACTGCCTTTATGGAAGCAAGAAACACATGATGGAACAAATGTTCCAGAATGCCAGTTACCCATTTTATCGCTTTGGAGATTTCTTTTATCTGAACAAGATAAGCGAGAAAGACTGGGTGGAGTATATCTGTCAGCGTTTCGAATCTACCGGCAAGCATATCTCGGAAGAGTTGGCTCGTGAAATCTGTCAGGTAACAGATAGGTATTCTTCTTATGTACAGCAGTTGGCATGGTTTGTCTGGTTGCGAGTACAGGATGATTCTGTAGCTACAGAAGAGGACTTGAAATATGGAATAGACCGGTTGCTGGATGCTTGCGAGCCCTTGTTTATCCAGCAGACTGAAGACCTTTCTGCCTATCAGATGAATTTTCTGCATGCTATTATCAATGGAGTACATACAGGTTTCACGCAGACAGCGATATTGGAAACCTATCGCCTAGGTACTGCCGCCAATGTAACTCGTCTTAAGAAGTCCTTGATGGTGAAAGATCTGATTACGATTCCTGCTCCTAAGCATCTGGAAATGAGTGACCCTATCTTGGCGTTGTGGCTCAAGAGAAGAGTTTGGAAGGAATCATAAAGAAAAAATCTCTTCAGCAAAAGTATATGAAAATCAAAGATATACTTGGGATGCTGAAGGGATTTTATGATGAATTACTTGAACATAGCCAATGCTTTCTCTATGATTGGTGCCATGTCGTAATACTTATATTCGGCAAGGCGACCACCAAAGATGACATCCTTTTCCTGATCAGCCAGGTTCTTATATTGAGCGTATAGTTCGGAATTCTCCTTATCATTTACTGGATAATAAGGCTCCATGCCATCCTTCCATTCTGTAGAATATTCCTTGGAAATGATGGTCTTAGGACAATTGTAAACCTCTGCACCAAACATTTCAAAGTGCTTGTGCTCTATCACTCGGGTATATGGCACTTCGCGCTCTGTATAGTTAACTACGGCATTTCCCTGATAATTAGGACAGTCGATGGTTTCCTGCTCAAAACGGACGGTGCGATAGTTGAGCTTACCAAACTGATAGTTGTAGAACTCATCTATCTTGCCTGTGAAAACCAGCTTAGAGGCAAGTCCTTTCCAATAATCTTTCAGCACCCCCTTGTTGCCGTTTGGGAGTTCTATCTCGTCTTTAAAGAAGTCAACTGATACCTTTGTATCTGCTCCCTCAAGTAAGCCATCGATGAGTTTGTTGTATCCCCCCATAGGGATTCCCTGATACTTGTCGTTGAAATAATTGTTGTCGAAGACGAGTCGTACTGGCAGGCGCTTGATGATGAAGGCAGGCAGGTCGGTACACTTACGCCCCCATTGCTTCTCGGTATAACCTTTGATGAGTCGCTCGTAGATATCTTTACCGATGAGTACCTGTGCCTGTTCCTCCAGATTGCGCGGCTCGCTTACGCCGTCAGCCTTCATTTTGGCTACAGCTTCCGCCTTCTGTTCATCTATTTTGGCTTGTGCTTCTTCAGGAGTGGTAACGCCCCACATCTGATAGAAGGTGTTCATATTGAAAGGCAGGTTGTAGAGCTTGCCTTTGTAGTTTGCCACAGGCGAGTTGGTGTAGCGGTTGAACTCAACGATGGCGTTGACGAAATCCCACACCTCCTTATTGGATGTATGGAAGATATGCGCACCATATTTATGCACATTGATGCCCTCAATATTCTCGCAATAGATATTTCCGCCCAGATGTGGTCGCTTATCTATTACCAGACAAGTTTTGCCTTGTTTATGGGCAAGGTGGGTGAATGTGGCTCCGAAGAGACCGGAACCAACGATGAGATAATCATACTTCTTCATACTTGCTAATCATTTAAATTTTTCTGAAAGGGTGCGTAATTGCATACCAATTTAACATACAGTTTAGCGAAAAGCGTGTATTGAATATTTGCCAAATACGGAAATAGTATTTCTTCATATACTTATTTCTTATTCCATATTTCTTGCAATAATTCATTATTTCTGTGATGTTAGAATATTCTTCTTTTGATATGTATTGATGGTATCTTAGACTTTGCATAAAAAGAATTGCAGCCTCGTCAATATATCGAAGTTGATTGAGTTTGATAGCAGAAGTAATACTTTCTTGTTTTTGTGTGTCAAGATATTCAAACATCAATTTGAGTACTTTTATGATATGATTAAAATTCTTCTTCAGAGCGATAGCATTAGTACTATTGCCTTCTCTGCCTACGAGATAATTATATAAATATATGTCATATACTATGAGGTCTTTGATAGAACTTAATGGTATGAGGCAATATAATAAATCGGTATAACAGATTCCTGTTGGAAGAACCAGATTAACTTTATGTAGAATACTGGTCTTGTAGGTCATGCTATGCATGTTGAATTCTACTTTTTTTGAGTAATCTGTAATCACAAAGTTTTTAGCCTCATACTGTTTTCCGTATTCAATTTTGGAAATAGGGAACTTTTTTGTTTTTTCTTTTCCGTTTTTATCGATTATTATTTCTGTTCTGAGAGTGACTACAAGATCAGCATCGCAAGTTTCCAGTTTCTCTATAAATGCATCCAAAGCATCAGATTCGAAGAAATCATCGGCATCGAGAATACGAAAATATTTTCCGCGTGCAAGTGTCAATCCCTTATTTATACATGAACCATAATGCGCATTTTCTTTATCAACAACAATAATATTCTGTGGAAATTGTTGTTGGTATTCGTGGGCAATAGCAGAAGTGTCGTCTTTGCTGCCATCATTGACAACAATGATTTCAATTTTGTCTAAGTGTTGTGCGGCAACAAGTTTTTTTAAGTTATTGCCAATATATTCCTCCATGTTGTAGGATGGAATTATGATAGACAATAAAAGCGGAGATGTATTCATTATTTCTGTTTATTTTAAATCGTTGTTTTTTTTATTTAATCCTTTCTTGCATCTTGTTCTTTTCATATCCTCAAAAAAGTGGCGTTTGTTCTCGTTACAAATGCTATCTCTTTCATGATAGAGATGATACTCAATGGCTTGGAATTTTGCATATTTGCGTTTTAGACCAATGTTGAAAAGACGGTTGAAAAGATCGAAATCCTCATATCCATAACCTATTAATTCTTGGTCGAAGCCATTTACTTTGTGTAAATCTTCAAACCACATAGCCATATTAGCTCCTCTTCCATAAATGCGTCGCTTGTGGTATAGATTCTTTGTCCAAAAAGTAAGGAATGGTAGCCATAAGGCATTCTCTTTTCGTCTTACGCCTTTGGTGTAAAACGAGATGTTAATCTTCTTTTCTTTGATAAGTTTCAGGGTAAGTTTATCTTTTAAAGAAGCTCTACTGCCTATAACAAAATAACCCTTTTCAGCTAAGCGCTCATGGTCTGCAATAAAGTGACGCTCCATGATGATATCGCCATCTATGAAGACAATATACTCTCCATGAGCCATGCGGAGAGCATTGTTTCTTGACTCTGCCAGGCGAAATCCTTTATCCTCTTGCCATGCATGGAGAAGAGGACACGGGAATTTTGTGGCGAAGTCTTTTATGAGTTTTCTCGTACTTTCTTTAGAACCATCGTCTGCAATTATAACTTCGTCAGGAATACGTGTCTGAACTTTTACGCTCATAAGGCTTAAGCGTAAAGCCTCCGGGCGATTATACGTGGATATAATTAGTGAAATCTTCATCGTTTTACTTTTTTGAAAGATTTTTGCATCTGTATAGCTTTATCATAAACTGTAATAACTTGCCGTTTGGATTTGAGCGCCAATGCTTAATATACTTGTATAAGAAGAGTGGACTACTCATGAAAATATGATTGGAACGTTCATATACTTCCGGGCATGCAATCTTCAGTTTTTTATCTAATTCTGTGAGTATCCTTAGATCTGGTTGCTGACACTTCAATAAATAGAATTTATATATATATCTTATTCTTTTAAATAATTTCTCTATCAGCATATCTTTTATAGCAGGATTTAAATTGGCGAGTGTAGCATAGCTATCTAAAATATGACTCGTACAGATGAGATTGTCCTTGAAATGCTTGGCAGAGAAAGTGTTAGACATAGTTTGTCCTTCTCTACCTAAAGTATATATATAGAGATTCCCTGGTACATACATGAGTGTTCTAATCGTTGTTAATGGCATAAAAATCCATTCTTGATCTGTATATGAAATACCCTCTGTCTGCTTGTAATTGATAGCTAACAGATTCTCACGTTTGTATGTAATGGCGTGCATCCAAAGATTGATGATATCTTTGTGACAACAAAAATCAGAGAACTGTAATGTTTGATTGCTTGGCAAATCAAAAGTGACATAATCTTCTTTGCCATTTATGTGAGACTTAGAAAAGTCTGTTATAAATGCATCTACATCTGTCTTTGATGCGATTTCTACCAAGTTCATTAAAGATTCGGTATTAAATTTATCATCAGCATCTAATACTTTAATATATTTGCCTGTAGCTTCTTTTAGGCCACGATTGACACAAGAACCATAATTACCATTTGGCTTATCTATGGTTCTGAATATATGTGGATATTCCTTTTCGTACTTTTTTGCAATATCCAAAGAATTATCCTTGCTTCCATCATTAATAATAAGTACTTCTAATAGATTACTTTTTATAATCAATGATTTTAAGCAAGTATCAAGATACTCACTCATGTTGTAAGTAGGTATGATGATTGTAAGAATCTTGTCCATATACCTTTTATTTATTGTTTTTTGAAAGCTTCTTTAGGAATAAATCTTGACCAAAACTGTTTTCTGTGTTTGCGGTCATATCCGTGAGCAGCCATAGGAAGCGTATAGTTATTTATTTTATAACATAGTTCCAGTTTGCGATCAAATGCAAAATTTGCTGCCTGTTCTATTGTTGGCAGTTTAAGTTCTGTTGGAACTAATGCCCAAAATATGTCCTCATTGTGAAGTGGATCTTCAAGAGAGTTGTATAGTTGAATCTCTTGTTCATACTTGATGCAAAGATTCTTGAAAAGTTCAACCTTTCTCAGACAGAATCCTCCATTACCAATTCTACCAAACATTTGGCAGTGAAGATTTTTGTTAGCAGGTTTTAGCTTCACTTTCAACTGAAGATATTGTTTCATTGGGAAGTGAAGATACATATTTCTGTTAGGCCATGGTGCACCAACAAGATCGATACCCATATCTATCCATTTCATGAGATCATCTCTGAAAATCCATACATCAGTTTGACAGATGAGGAGATATTCATAGTCGCTAAATAGGCTATAAAAAACGGGGGATGTCATCATTTCATTATATCCCAAAATGCCATTCTTGGTACCTAACCAATCATCGCTTACTTCGATTTCTCCTATTTGCGGATACTTCTTTCTTAGGTCTTTTGTGTTCAGTCCTTTAGGTTTTACCAGTACTACGGGGTATTGGCGAAGAACCGAGAGATTGTTGTTTAGAGCAATCATCTCTTCTTCACGCAAATCCCTATATACAGGAATAGCTATAATGACTTTTTTATCTTGGTTCATTCTATCTAAAAATTAATATCTTTAAAGGTTCTTGTCAGGAAACTTCCAGTATTCAGTTTCCGTGCCAGTATTACAGCTTGCTTTTTCATCTCCTTTTTCTGTTCGAAGGTGAGATTGGTAAGTTTTTCATCCAACTCTTTCAGCGAATTGATGGCAATACCTGCTCCTGCTTCTTCGATGATAGGCGCTACGGCTGCCTCTTTCCAGATGATGAGTGGCAAACCGGCACGGAGGTAGAAGGATACTTTATGAGGTGAATTCCATTTCAGGTATTGCCCATATTCTCCCGAGCAGGTGTCGAGTGAATCGCCATCCCATACTAACCCGAAGTCGGCATCTATGTGCTTGATAAATTCCTCTGACGGTACAAACCCCTGATAGGTAATCAGAGGATTGTTTTGCAAGCCTTGTAGACCTTCTTTGTTTCCGCAAACCAGCAGTTGCCAATTGGTCAGCGTCTTGGAAAGTTCTACCAGAAATGAATTCTTCTTCATGCTTAGAGCGCCGGCATAGACTACTTTTGGCTGCTTCCTGTCTGACGCTTTTTCCTGACATGGTGAAGCTGAGTGATAGTCGAATAAGCCGAGGGCACCCACTGGCTTCTGCATTCCGTGCTCCTTGAGCCATTTCTTCATGTTCTCGTTGGAAGCGATGATGTAATCGCTGTGGGAGAGACGGCTGATTTCTTTCTCTACGGTCAGCTTCTTTCTGCGGAAAGAACCTAAATCGTGAATGAGGGAAACGGTCTTGGCTCCTTTCATTCTTGCTATTTTGCATAAGAAAGAAAAGTACTTTTTGACAGGATATTGCAAGAAAAGAGTGTCGCCTTTTTGAAGCAATAGGCAGGCACGGAGAATTCCTGCAAGATCAAGGAAAAATGCGATAATCTTGCTGTTTCTTACCGTTCGGTGCAGACCCAGATTGACGGCTCCCATTTCATCGAGTGTATCCTCGTTGTCCGTCTTAGCCTTGTTGCCAGCTGATGTAAGATTATAGTAGTTGCGACTTATGTAGCAAAGTCTGTTTTGTTTCATATTTCTTTTTTACAGTTGTTCTGATGATTATATTTTTTGGTATGTTTCATATAGGGAATGAAACAGCTTTTCGTCGGTAAAGCGTTTGGCATATTCTCTGCCCCGCATGATCATATTCTGACGTAATAGAGTGTCGGATGAAACGTTGAGGAGAGTTGCAGCCATGCTCTGAGCATCGTCTGGTGCGACATATATCGAATCGGGACCTCCTGCTTCTTCCAGACAAGAACCGGTACATCCGATAGCTGGAACTCCGCTGCTGATGGCTTCCAGAAGTGGAATTCCGAATCCCTCTATCCGGGAAGGATAAACGAAAATTTGTGCCAATTTGTAGAACGATGGCAAATCTTCGTAAGGTACTTTATGATAGAAATGAAACAGATGCTCTATGCCTTGTTCCTTCAGAAAGCTTTGTATTTCTTCTACATATGGAGTGTGGCGTCCTACTGCTACTACCTGTATTTCCTTTTTCCTCTGATTCTCTGCAAGACATTCTGCTCTGCATTCTCCTTTGGCAAGCAGAGCTATCGCTTTTGCCAACAATAGAAGATTCTTCCGTTCTTCAATGCTTCCTACATAGAGCACAAATTCTTCTGGTAGCGAATATTTTTCTCTTACCTCCTCCAGCTTTTCTTGAGCAATTTCTTGAGAGAATACAGGGTCACAACCCTGATAAACTACATCAATTTTTTCTTTTGGTGTATGGAAATAATCTATAATTTCCTGTTTGGTGTATTCACTGACGGCAATGATGCGGTCTGCGTTTTGGCAAGCCTTGCGAAACTTATATTGATAAATTTTGCGGTCTATCCAATGATAATACTGAGGTGTATGAAGAAAGATCAGGTCGTGGATAGTCACGATGTATTTGCATCGTTTTTCTCCATATTTCTTTTTTCTATCTTCCGGAGTACCAATGTTTAAAGGCAACTCGTTGCTCAAACCATGAAATAAGTCAATACCATTTTTCTGTATATCCCTGCTGATACCCCAGATTCTCCAAAGGGAACTTAGTTCTTTCCATATACCCTTGGATGGAAAATGAAGGAAAAGTTGGTTTAATGTGGGTATTTCCTTCAGATATGGTATGCGATGAGGCTTTGGTGTATATAGATGGTATTCGTTGTCGGGGCGTAGCTCCGACAATATTCTGATTATAAATCTACTATAATTGCCCAGACCAGTACGATTTTGTGCTGCTCTTTTTGCATCAAAGCCTATTTTCATGTTTTGTTATTTTGAAAAATCTTTATTCCATACAAAGTTACAATAAAATTCTGATTTTGCAAAATAATTATAGAAATATTTGCTCATTACATGTTTTTTTCTATCTTTGTTCGCGATATAGCTGGAAAATGATAAGGAGGAAGATTTATGGTCAATATGTATAATGACTGAACTTTCGCATATCAGGAAGTTAAAGGAGTTAAGACGTATGTCTTGCAGCTTAATAACTACGCCAAAAAGACTGTTGTCTTAACTCCTCAGCGACCGTAGGGAGCGATAACTCCTTTAACTTCATTAACTTCTGAACTTGCGAAACTTGAATATAATGATTAATAAACAGATAAATCAAATGAATGAAACTCTTTCACGCTTGAAGCAGTTCTTGAAGCGTCCTTTTTTTACCGACCCGCGCACATTACTTTGGCTTTGGGTCTTGCTGGCTTTGGGATCTGCGCTTATCAAGTTTCATAAGTGTAATAACTTTTTAATATTCAAATATGAGCCCACTTTAAAAAGGGGCATATTTTGAATCCAGTCTGACCAGTGTGGTCATTCTGAGTGAAACATAGCAATCGGCTCCGCTGGTGAATATCTGTCGAAAAATCGCTTTGAAAGAGCCGAAAGCTTCTCTGATAGGCCCGAAAAGGGCAAATATCGATCTTTGAAATGTTGAAATCTGGAATATTACCATCCTTCGGAGGTTCATCCACATACATCTGCTATATGCATGCATACGATGTTTGAGCAAGCCCCTGTATCGGGTCTTGCCATTACGTGTATGAAAACTGTATTGGAACATGGCTGCTTCAACGTTATTCCGTTTATGCTGCTCCTCCAAAGGAAGGCTTTCTATCTGCTTCCTTAGCTGATAGGCTTTAATGTCTTTGTCTTCAAAGTAACGCCAACCGGTTTTGTTGTTCCATGGGATTCTCCATCGTTTTCTGGAGCCCTGCTTTGTGACAGCTTTGACGGCCTCATAGGTGTTGCCAGTAGCAATCTCCCTGATGGTAAGACCATCCTCGTCATGTGGTATCAGTTCCCATCTGCATCCACCTTGCATCTTGCCAGTCTTGAGCTGCATGGCATTGTGGTTCTTTGCAAACTCTCGATTGTCTGGACTTTGATAGGCACCATCTGCATACAGGTCTTCAATCGTAGAATCCGTGACACGTTCACTGTTTTCCACAGCTTCCTGAAGGAAATGGCAGTCTGCAAATACTGCAGTTTCAACCTGAACGGAAGTGATGATGTTAGGCTTGCCTTCCTCTATAGTCTCTGTGATGTTGGTCACATAGCCTTGCACCTTCTGGTTGTTCTTGGCACGATAGGTTGCATCAGGATCGTTAGGATTCTGAAGACTGTCTGCCTTTACCTCCTTCTTGTCTCGAAGTACAGCCTTTCCGTCCATTACGGCATACTGTTCATCAAACAGACGCAGAAGAAGATCATGTGCAGGAGAAGTAGCTGGAAAAACTGCCAGCATCTCCATGATGAAATTACCAATTCTGGCAAGATTGCTCTGAAGCGTATCAGAGTCAGAGCGATAAACTGTCTTGGAGGAATCCTCTTTCAAGTATTCCTTTGCCCGTTCTTCCTGCTCTGGGGAGAGATGGGTAAGCGTGCATGTCTTGAGGAACTTGACCAGAGTTGTATGTATCAGTTCATAGCGAGACTGGCGAGCGATATTGCTGCCGATAAGCTTACTGTCCATACGGACGCATTTGCCTGATATCTTGAGAAGGTGTACATGCTTGCCAGCAAGCTGCTCAAAGCAGAGCTGCATCAGGTCAATGCCAGTTCTTTCCTGATATTCGCAGATGCGGCGGCGAAACAGATAATAGGTATCTATTGATGGAGTCACATCTGTCCGAAGTTCCATGCCGAGAGCCTTTCTGGTAAGAAGGTCAAACTCGCACTTCTCAAACAGATCCTCGTCGCTGCAGCCGAATCCCTCCTTCAAGACAGACATAGCCACGAGTATGCGGATGGAGGCATTTGGGCGACCGCTCTTCTTGCCTTCAGGGAAGAAAGGCTTGAATATCTCCTCATCAATCTTGGTTGTCACGAGACTATAAAACTGGTTATGCCATGAGTTGGGGTCAGAATACTTCTTTGAAGCTCGACTTCCTAACTGCATTGAGGGAGCCGTGAATATATCTAACTGAGGATTCGGATCTGTCTTTTTAAACATAGTCATTCTGTTTGATTGATGGTGTAAAGATACGAAAAATACTCCAGATAACGGCATAAATCGAAGATTATTATCGTGAAATATAAACATTTTAAACAGGCCTTACTTTTTAAAGTGGGCTCAAATATGTTTTTTGGCATACGTGGAATCAGACGTCTCTTTACGCTCCTTATGCAGAGTATTTTGATACGAATCATTATGGTCCGTTCTTCAGTTTGATTATCGCTCCGTTTGCAGTTGTCCCTCTTCCTGTGGGGCTTATTTTGTGGCATGTGTTGATGGCTTTGCTTCTCTATGTGTGTATCCGAAAACTGCCTCTGAATCAAGGTAAACAAATATTTATCTATTGGTTCTGTGCTCATGAGTTGCTTACGGCTTTATTCATGGACCAGTTTAATATTGTGACGGTTGCTCTTATCGTGGCATCTTTTTATTGTGTGGAGAAACAGAAAGATATTTTGGCTGCGTGTTTTATCATGATTGGTACGTTTGTCAAACTTTATGGTGTTGTAGGATTGGCTATCTTCTTCTCCAAGCATAAGGTCAAATTTGTTGCTTCGTTGGTCGGGTGGGCTGTTTTGTTTTTTGTCTTGCCGATTTTGATTAGTAGTCCTGAATATATTATAGGTCAATATCAGGAATGGAAAATGAGTTTGGCAGGTAAGAATATGGAGAATATGTTTTCTACGATGCAAAATCAGTCTTTGTTAGGATTAGTGAGAAAAATATCGCATGTTTCGGCTCAGGTGCGGAAGTCCGTGGATAGCCCACCAGGCATGTTAACCAAAGATCATCATCATACGGTACATGAAGAAAGGCAAGTCTGCTACTCCTCTCACCT
>OMDB01000135.1_pt1 | contig 46723 bp, 37 predicted proteins | sample 1645161 | NCBI WGS metagenome assembly OMDB01 (sample SAMEA103958135, study PRJEB25191) | human gut metagenome
AAAAATACAACTTTATTATTAAACCAACAAGAATTTATGGTAAAAAATCAAAAATCATGAAAATCATTCACACGTATTGTGTTCTTCATATTGTACTTCGGTCATCATGGTCAAAGGCATTTCTGGTCAAAATCATTGAATGTATTAATAAGTAATGGCTATAAAAAGGGAGGCAAACCTCATCTCAAGGTCTGGCCTCCCACCACTTACTTATAGTTAAAAAATAACCGATAATATATCCGGGAATTATCGAGTCAGGAACTTATCTACCTGAGCTGCAATCTTTCTACCACTTGCCATAGCTCTTACTACCAGAGAAGCGCCATTTGCTGCATCACCTGCCACGAAGACATTCTCTGCAAACTCAGGCTGCTGTGGCTTCAGGAAGCCCATGGCCAAGAATACAGCCTCTGCCTTGATGATTTCTGGCTCTCCAGCTTCTACCATCAATGGGCGACCGCCCTCTGGGTTTGGTTTCCAATCGATAGGCTGAACCTTCACACCCGTCAACTTTCCATTCTTGCCGAGGAACTCCAATGAGTTGATGTTCCAGCGACGTGTACAGCCTTCCTCATGGCTGGATGTAGTCTTCAGTGTGCGAGGCCAGTTTGGCCAAGGATTCTTAGGATCCTCAGGACCCTCTACTGGCTTAGGCATGATCTCAATCTGAGTTACACTCTTGCAACCCTGACGATGAGCCGTACCGATACAGTCGGAACCAGTATCACCACCACCGATAACCAAGACATCCTTGCCCTTGCAGTTGACCAGTTCATCCTTAGAGAACTCCATGCCTGCAAGGACTCGGTTCTGCTGAGAGAGGAGTTCGAGGGCGAAATAAACACCCTTCAATTCTCGTCCTGGAATCTTCAGGTCGCGGGCTGTAGGAGTACCCGTAGATACCACGTAGGCATCAAAGCCCTCTGGCAACTTGGTGACATCTATCTGCTGATTGTATTTGAACTCAATGCCTTCCTCTTCGAGAAGACGGAGGCGGCGGTCGATGATACTCTTGTTGAGCTTGAAGTTTGGAATACCATAGCGCAACAAGCCACCGGCATTCTCACGTGCCTCAAAGACTGTTACCTTATATCCCTTGTGGTTCAACTGATTGGCAGCAACCAATCCTGCAGGACCGGCACCGATGACTGCCACGGTCTTGCCATTACGCTCTGGAATCTCAACATGCACATAATCCTCAGAGAAAGCGTGCTCCACAATGGCGCACTCATCCTCACGGTTGGTGGTTGGCTCATGGTCCATGAGATTCAGGATACATGCCTTCTCACAGAGTGCAGGACAGATACGTCCTGTGAACTCTGGGAAGTCGTTGGTGGAATTGAGGAGTCGGTAAGCCAACTCCCAGTCGCCCTTGTAGAGCGCATCGTTCCACTCCGGTGCCTTATTGCCCAGCGGACAAGCCCAGTGGCAGAAAGGCACACCACAATCCATGCAACGGGAAGCCTGCTGACGGCGGTCGTTGCTGTTCAATGTCTGTTCTACCTCGCTGAAATCGAGGATTCTATCGTGAATTGGTCTATAACCTGCTTCCTTGCGAGGTATAGTCAAAAATGCTTTTGGATTTCCCATCTTGAAAAATTAAGTGAAGAGTGAAGAACGAAGAGTGAAGAATTCATGTGCATATCTCTCCATCGCATCCATTTACTATATTCTTCCGAATGCTACCTTGTCCTTTTCCTCTAATTTATTAATTTTATGACGTGAAGCGAAGAGATAAGGAGCAAAGCATTTGAATTCTTCACTCTTCACTCTTCGTTCTTCACTTTATTAATAGTCTCGCTGCATATCCGCAATCTTCTGCTGCAACTTCTTTACCTGCTCCTCCTGGAGAACACGCTTGTATTCGATTGGCACTACCTGGATGAAATCCTCTACGTAGTGATTCCAGTCATCAAGCATGGTACGAGCGAGTTTACTGCCGGTATAGAGATAATGCTGACGGATGAGCTCGTGCAACTCCTTGCGATAGGTGCTGTCCTCCACGAGGTTGATTTCCACCATATCCATATTACAGAAGTAATCGAAGTTGTGGTTCTTATCCCATACATAGGCTACACCACCACTCATACCTGCTGCAAAGTTGCGACCTGTCTCGCCAAGTACTACGACTCTACCACCTGTCATATATTCACAGCAGTGGTCGCCGGCACCCTCGATGACAGCTACGGCACCTGAGTTACGTACTCCGAAGCGCTCACCCACCTTACCGTTGATATACAACTCACCACTTGTGGCACCATAGAGACCGGTGTTACCTGCGATGATGTTATCTTCGGCAGAGAAATTACTGCGGATAGGAGGAAGGATGGAAATACGACCTCCTGAAAGTCCCTTTGCAAAATAGTCATTGGTCTCGCCTTCCAACTTGAAATCGACACCCTTTACCAAGAATGCTCCGAAGCTCTGACCTGCAGAACCCTTAAACTTCACATTCACAGTCTTATCAGGAAGACCTGCCTCACCATATTTCTCAGCAATCATACCACTGAGCATCACACCGGCAGCACGGTCGGTATTCTTGATGGCGAAGTCGAGGTTCACCTCCTCCTGATTTTCGATGGCACGCTGGGCACCACGAATCAGTTGCTGGTCGAGCACATTGTCGAGATCATGAATCTGCTCGGTAGTATGATAGAGTGAGCAATGTCCTGTCTCACGATGCAAGAGACGTGTGAAATCGAGCAAGTCTGCCTTCTCCTTGATGCTCTTAGCCACCTCTGGCTCTACGGCATCAGGACCTGTGGCAGGAACTATCTCCTCATCAGTCTTGCGAACGATGAGTTCAGTATGACCGATGATATCATTCAAAGAGGTGTAACCCATCTCTGCCAAGTACTCACGAACCTCCTCGGCGAGGAAGCGGAAGTAGTTGATGAGATATTTGTAACTGCCACGGAAGTGAGCACGAAGCTTAGGATCCTGTGTGGCAACACCCATAGGACAGGTATTCAAGTTACACTTACGCATCATCACACAACCCAAGACGATGAGGGCTGCAGTACCGAAACTGAATTCCTCTGCACCGAGCAAAGCCATGAGGATGATGTCACGACCGCTCTTCAACTGGCCATCCACCTGCAGGCGAACCTGTCCACGAAGACCGTTCTTCACCAAAGTCTGCTGAGTCTCAGAAAGTCCGATTTCAGGAGAGATACCTGCGAAACGCATACTGGATGCAGGGCTGGCACCTGTACCACCCTCAGCACCAGAGATGACGATGAGGTCGGCCTTTGCCTTAGCCACACCGGCAGCGATAGTACCCACACCACTCTCAGCTACCAACTTCACGGAGATAGCAGCCTTAGGGTTCACATTCTTGAGGTCGAAGATGAGCTGAGCCAAATCCTCGATACTGTAGATATCGTGATGAGGTGGAGGAGAAATCAAGCTGATGCCAGGGATAGAGTGACGGGTCTTGGCGATGACCTCGTTGACCTTGAAGCCAGGCAACTGACCACCCTCACCCGGTTTAGCACCCTGTGCCACCTTGATCTGGATTTCCTCTGCATTCACGAGATATTCTGTTGTCACACCGAATCGACCGGAAGCCACCTGCTTGGTTTTGCTGGAGAGGCTGATACCATCCTGTGTAGAGTGGAATCGCTCGTTATCCTCACCACCTTCACCGGTATTGCTTCGAGCACCGAGGGCGTTCATGGCGAGTGCCATTGCCTCGTGGGCCTCCTTGGAGAGGGCACCGAAACTCATCGCACCGGTAACGAAGTGCTTCACGATTTCCTCTACTGGCTCTACCTTGTCGATAGAAATAGGGTTCTTGCGGAAACTGAAGAAGTCGCGGATGAAGATAGGCTCCTGCTTTTCGTCAACGAGATGTGTATATTTCTTGAAGAGATCGTAATCGCCCTTGCGTGTTGCGAGCTGCAAAGTAGCGATAGTCTCTGGGTTCCAAGCGTGCTTGATACCGTCCTTGCGGTAGTGGAACTGTCCCATGTTTGGCAGGAAGTCGAGTTTCTTGGTCTCGAATGCCTTGTCGTGCAGGCGGATGGCATCACGGGCGATGGTCTCAAGTCCGATACCGCCGATGGTGCTCACCTCTGTTCCGAAGTAGCTCTTCAGGAGGCTCTCGCTCAAACCGATGCTCTCGAAGATCTTGGCACCACGGTAACTGCGGATGGTAGAGATACCCATCTTAGCCATAATCTTGAACAAGCCCTTCTTCACAGCCTTGATATAGTTCTGTTCGGCTGTATGATAATCCTCCTGAATCTTTCCCTTCTTTACGAGGTCGTCGAGGATGGCGTATGTCAAGTATGGACAGAGGGCTGATGCACCGTAACCCAGCAAGAGGGCTGCGTGCATTACCTCACGAATTTCACCACTTTCTACGATGAGGGCAGTCTGCACACGCTTGCCGGCATCAATCAGATAATGATGTACGGCGCTCACGGCGAGCAGAGATGGGATGGCAGCATGGGTTTCATCCACGCCACGGTCGCTCAAGATGATGTAGTTGTAGCCATCATCCACGCTCTTGGCAGCCTCCTTGCAGAGTTCATCCAGAGCCTCATGCAGTCCTGCTTCGCCCTTGGCGGTTTCGAAGAGCATGTGGAGTTTGACGGTATTGAAGCCCTTGTAGCGGATATTCTGAAGGATATCCAGCTGGGTATTGGTCAGGATAGGATGTGGCAGACGAACCATCTTGCAGTTGCTTTCGTCTGGGTTCAGAATGCCGGAACCTACTCTACCGATATACTCGGTAAGACTCATCACGAGGTTCTCACGGATGGAGTCGATGGCAGGGTTGGTAACCTGTGCAAACTGCTGACGGAAGTAGTTGAAGAAAATCTGTGGCTGGTCGGAAAGTACAGCAAGCGGAGTATCATTACCCATAGATGCAGTAGGTTCCTGACCCTTGGTAGCCATTGGAATGATGGTACCGTCAATATCTTCCTCGCCAAAACCGAATTCCAATTCCTTGCGAGTGAGGTTATCCACACCATTTTCCACCTTACGACCACTGCGAAGTTTCTCCAGTTCTATACGGTTGGTGTTCAACCACTGGCGATATGGATGCTGGGCAGCCAGACGCTCCTTGATTTCACCATCGTAGTAGATCTTACCTTCCTGTGTATCGATGAGGAGAATCTTACCAGGCTGCAAGCGACCCTTCTCTGCAATCTCAGTAGGATCGAAATCCATAACACCTACTTCAGAAGCCACAACCATCATATCATTCTTGGTGATGGTGTAGCGTGCTGGGCGCAAACCGTTTCTATCGAGCATACCACCGGCGTAGCGGCCATCGCTGAAGAGCAAGGCAGCAGGACCATCCCATGGTTCCATCAGGATAGAGTGATACTCATAGAAAGCCTTCAGATCCTCAGAGATAGGATTCTTGTCGTTGAAGCTCTCAGGCACCATCACAGCCATGGCGTGAGGCAATGACAGACCGCTCATCACGAAGAACTCGAAAACATTATCGAGGCTTGCAGAGTCACTCATGTTAGGCTGAACGATAGGAGAAATCTCACGGATATCGCCCAGAGCCTCACTGCTCAACACACTCTCACGAGCCTTCATCCAGGCACGGTTGCCACGGATGGTGTTGATCTCACCATTATGGGCAAGGAGACGGAAAGGCTGCGCCAGACTCCATGTAGGGAAGGTGTTGGTAGAGAAGCGGGAGTGAACCAATGCCAAACCGCTTGTGAAATAATTATTGGTCAAGTCAGGATAGTATTGGCGCAACTGGAGGCTGCTCAACATACCCTTATAGACGATGTTCGAATTAGACAACGAACAGATATAGAAATCAGGATCACTGACACGTTTCTCAATGCGTTTGCGGATGAGATAGAGAGTGCGCTCGAAAACAGGCACCTTGTCGTCAGTAACACCAGTGATGAAAATCTGCTTGATGGCAGGTTCATTGCTCAAAGCAGCTTCACCGAGACACTCAGGGTTGGTAGGAACATTGCGGAGGTGCATCAACTGCAATCCCTCGCGCTCGATCTCCTCAATCATGATAGAGAGGATTTCCTGCTGTTTCTTCTCGTCTTTTGGCAAGAAGATAAGACCCGTACCATATTTACCTTTTTCTGGTACTGGGATACCCTGAAGAAGAATAAACTCATGTGGAATCTGGAGCATGATACCAGCGCCATCACCCGTCTTGTTGTCGGCTCCCTCAGCACCACGGTGGCGCATATTTTCGAGAACTTTCAAGGCGTTATCGACCAGCTCATGGCTCTTGTTTCCGTGGATGTTAACCACCATACCTACGCCACACGCATCGTGCTCATAGGCTGAACTGTACAATCCTTTTTCCATTTCTTGTTCGTTTTATATCGGTTATTTATAACTATCTATTTTAATGTTGAATGTTGAATGTTAAATGATTCTTCACTTGAATTCTTCACTCTTCGTTCTTCACTCTTCACTTTTATTTATACGCTTGCTCGTGAACTCCTGCAACAGCTCGTCCGCTTGGGTCGTTCTGGTTTTTGAAAGAAGCATCCCAGGCAAGGGCTTCGGCTGTAGAGCAGGCTACGCTTGGTACACTTGGCACACTCTTGGCAGCACTGTCGCTTGGGAAATGCTCAGCGAAGATAGAACGGTAATAGTACTCCTCCTTGTTCTGTGGAGGATTGATAGGGAATCGCTCGGCGGCATGTGCCATCTGCTCATCACTCACGGCAGAAGCGGTAATCTGCTTCAGCGTATCTATCCAGGAGTAACCTACTCCATCAGAGAACTGCTCTTTCTGTCGCCATGCTACTTCCTCTGGCAGCAAATCAGCAAAGGCTTCACGAACTACTTTCTTCTCTATGGTCTTGCCCGGACACATCTTCAAGGCTGGGTCCATGCCCATAGCCACATCCAGGAATTCCTTGTCGAGGAAAGGTACACGGCCCTCGATACCCCAGGCTGCCAGACTCTTGTTGGCTCTCAGACAGTCGTAGAGATAGAGTTTACCAAGTTTTCTGACCGTTTCCTCATGGAAAGCCTTGGCATTCGGTGCTTTGTGGAAATAGAGATATCCTCCGAATACCTCATCTGCTCCCTCACCGGAGAGCACCATCTTGATACCCATACTGCGGATGACTCTTGCCAACAGATACATCGGGGTAGATGCACGAACGGTTGTCACATCGTAGGTCTCGATGAAATAGATGACATCACGGATGGCATCCAGACCTTCCTGTATGGTATAGTTGATCTCATGATGCACGGTACCGATGTGCTCTGCTACGAGGCGAGCCTTAGCAAGGTCTGGTGCACCTTTCAGTCCTACAGCAAAGGAGTGCAGGCGTGGCCAGTAAGCCTTGGTCTGTTCACCATTCTCAATACGATAAGTACTGTATTTCTGTGCGATGGCAGAGATGACAGATGAATCGAGACCGCCACTGAGGAGTACGCCGTAAGGAACATCGCTCATCAACTGGCGCTTGACAGAAGCTTCGAGTGCATCATGAATTTCCTGCACCGCAGTTTTTCCGCCTGTAGCCTCAGCCTGTTTTCTATCCTCCATCTCAGCCTCAGCCATCTGTTCTTCAGCAGACTTGCTTTCATCTATATGATATTCCTTGAGCATGGTACTGTATTCAAACCAGTCGCGTGTATAATAACGCTTCATGCCCGGAGTCTTACTATAATAATAATGTCCAGGGAGGAATGGTTCGTAGTGATCACACTGTCCTTCGAGAGCCTTGAGTTCAGAGGCAACAAGCACCTTACCATCTGTATCAAATCCGATGTAGAGTGGTATCACACCGATAGGGTCGCGGGCGATGAGGAATTCATCTCTTTCTGCATCGTAGAGTGCGAAAGCAAAGATACCGTTGAGTTGTTCTATCATCTTGCAGATGCGAGCATGGATGGCATCCTCATCGGTGTAAATCAAGTTAGCGAAGTCGCTATCCTGTCTCATTTCACGATAGAGTGAAAGCACCACCTCGCAGTCGGAACCAGTCTGATACTGGTATTTGCCAGCAAATCGAGCACGGATATTCTGATGATTGTAGATTTCGCCGTTCACTGCAAGCACCTGTTTCTTGTCAGGTGAGAACAAAGGTTGGCGACCAGACTCTGGATCTACGATGCTGAGTCGTTCGTGTGCCAAGATGGCTGAGCCACCACAGTAAATGCCGCTCCAGTCTGGTCCACGATGACGAATCTTCTGACTCATACGGAGTGCCTGCTGTCTCAATTCAGGAGTTTGTTCCTGAATATTGAAGATAGATACGAATCCACACATAATATCTTTCCTTTCTTTTACGGTTATTTATAACACAATATCATAGCTTATTTCATGCTATCCTTTTAGCTTAAAATATCATTTTGCTATATTTTGGGTGCAAAATTACTACTTTTTGATAGATTAAGAAAAGAAATGGTTTCATTTTGTACTACATAAAGATAATAAATATCAAATTAAAAGAAACAATAGCTGTTTTGATTACATTTTGCAAGCAAAACAAATAAAATTTCATTCATTTTGAAAGATTGACTGAAAAATAAGATAAAAACTGGGGATATTGGAGAAATCTGTATGTAATATGGATATAAAATATATAAAATATGGGAAAGTATAGGTAGATGATGTGTGTTATATATATAAATAGATATTATATTAAATTGCTCTAAGCAGGGGATTTCTGTAGAAAAATCTTGGTGGTTTCAAAATAAAAGTTTAACTTTGCAGCACAAGACGTATTTAATTAAGGTAAGAGCAATGAAATATCCAATAGGAATACAGACATTTGATAAGATAAGAAATGAAGGTTATGTCTATATAGATAAAACAGATATGATCTATTCTTTGGCAACAGAAGGACAAATATACTTTCTGAGTCGCCCTCGTCAATTCGGAAAGAGCCTTCTTATTTCTACTTTGGAAAGCTATTTCCTGGGTAGGGAGGATTTATTCCATGGACTTGCTATTGAAAAACTTGAGAAGGATTGGAAGAAATACCCTGTGATTCATATAGACTTTGGTGCTGGCAATTTTACAAAGGAGACGTTTTTGGATGAAACGCTGAATGCCATTCTTTCTGCATGGGAAGAAAAATACCAAATCAAAAATACGTTAACTGATTTTGGGTTACGCTTTGTCAATTTGCTCAATGAAATCCATCGCCAAACTGGTCTCCGTGCCGTTGTGTTGATAGATGAATACGACAAGCCACTCCTTGATGTGATGGATCTTGACTACAAGGTAGCCTTTCAGGGTACCGAAATAACCTTGGAGGAATACAACCGCAATACCTTGAAGGGATTCTATTCTGCTTTCAAGGCAGCTGATGCAGACCTCCAGTTTGTCTTCTTGACAGGCGTAACGAAGTTCTCGCAGGTTAGCGTGTTCAGCGGTTTCAACCAACCAGAAGATATTAGTATGTCGCCTGCATTTGATACACTTTGCGGCATCACTGAGGAAGAGTTGATAAAATATTTTAGTGAACCTATCAAAAAGATGTCGGGCGTTTATCATTGTTCATTTGAGGATATGGTCAGAATGTTGATGAAGCAATATAATGGTTACCATTTCTCTGATACCATGAATGGTGTCATCAATCCGTTCAGCTTGCTGAATGCATGCAAGAACTTGCGTCTTCAGGATTATTGGTTCAAGACGGGCACACCAACTTATCTTGCTCGCCTCTTGAGCCACTACGATGAGAACATGGATGAGCTGACGGGAAAGTATTATTCACCAGACCATTTCATTGATTATAAGGCTGATACCGAACGCCCACTTCCGATGATATACCAGAGTGGGTATCTCACCATTAAGGATTACAAGCATAGAACCAATACCTTCTTGCTTGATTTTCCAAACGATGAAGTAAAACGAGGATTTATAAGCCTATTGGCCAATAATTACTTTCAAACGAAGGAAGACGTTAAGAATTGGCTGACAGAAGCCGTAGAAGATCTTGATGAAGGAAATTTGGACCATTTCAAGTTTCTCATCACCTCCTTCCTCTCCAGCATCCCTTACACGATGCGCCGAAAGGAGAATGAGCGAGAGAAGGAACGTTATTTCCACTATACCTTCTATCTCTTGTTGCGCTTAGCGAGTACATACATTACTTATACCGAAAAGGAACAAAGTCAAGGTCGTGTGGATTGCATCATCGAGACCGATAAATATATCTACATCTTCGAGTTCAAACTGGATGGAACAGCAAAGGAGGCTTTACAGCAGATAGAGGAAAAGGACTATGCCCAACCTTACCTTACAGATTCCAGAAAACTCTATAAGATAGGGTGCAGTTTCTCTTCAGAAACAGGAACTATCGAGGACTGGGATGTAAAGGAATGAGAAATGAATAATTAGAAATGAGAAATGAATGGGAAGGCACAAAAAAACCGACAGTCAGGAAAGACCATCGGCTTTAGATAATAAAAACTTAAACTCTTATTACAGAATCATTGAGATTATTTTAATTATTTCAGAAGTTAAAGGAGTTATCGCTCCCTACGGTCGCTGAGGAGTTAAGACAATAGTCTTTTTGGCGTAGTTATTAAGCTGCAAGACATACGTCTTAACTCCTTAACTTCCTTAACTCCTTTAACTTCCTGATATGCGAAAGTTCAGTAAACCTGCTTTATGGCTGCAAGGTGAAACCTACAACCAAATATGCCTTCTCGCTACTTGGGTTGGCTGCTATCTGTGCAAAGACTGGCACACTGAAGGTATCAGTAATCTTGATATCCTTGGTAGCCTTGACAGCAACATTGGTTACTGCGAAACCCTTCACACCATCCTCGTGACCATAATAGAAAGAGGTGGCATAAGGAACGGCACCGATGGTAGCAGTCCAGTCGCATCCACCCAATTTGAATGGAGCTGAAGCCTCTACATAAGATGAATATGCACGATCACCACTCTTGTTGAGACCATCTGCACCAGCAAAGTTGGTGTACCAGTTCAAGGCTACAGGACCAAAGTCATAACCAACATTCGCCTCAAAAACATGAGAAGTCTTGTGAGAATCATACTCGAAATAGCGACCGTCACCAGAATTGAACCAATAATCAGTAATACCAATGGTAAAACCTCCAGTGGAATAGGCAGCAGTCAAATCGAACTCCTTGGTGTCATCCCATTTAGAAAGACCTACACTACCCCAACCAGTCAAAGAGAAACCCTTATAACCGATACCAAGAGTAGGCTGGAGTGATACGTTGCCGAGATCCTGACCACGCCAGATATACTGACTAACAACATCTGCAGCAATGGTAGTTTCCACCTCATCCTGAGCAGAAGCAGCAGGAGCAAAAGCAACCAAACCGAGTGCCAATACACTCATCTTTTTCATATCTAAAATCTTTTTCATAATCTCACAATTTAAATGTTAATACAACTCTATTCAGTTTTGCACATGCAAAGGTACAAAAAATACCCCACAGATTTCACTGTTTTCAAAATTTTCGCTGTTTTCAGATTTTCACAGATTTCCTGGATTTCCCAGATCTTCTGGATTTCCCAGATAATCCAATACTCTCTTATTTTCAAATTACAAAACCTGTCAGAAACATCCTCCTTCCAAGGACATCAGCCTACTATAAAGATGTCAACATGATATAAAATCTGTGAAATCCGTGAAATCTGTGGGACGATATAATTATCTGCAACAGATAAATGTTATCTGCAGGAGATAAATCTCATCTGCGGGAGATTAGTTGTAGCAACTCTCTCCGTGCTCGTAGATATCGAGACCTTCTTCCTCAATACGCTTGTCAACACGCAGACCAGCAATCTTCTTGATACTCCAGAAGAGAATCACACCTGTGACTGCAGCCCAAATATCAATACAGAGGATACCGAAGCACTGTGCACCGAAGAAGCCGAAGCCGCCACCATAGAAAGCACCACCGTCGAGGGCGAAGAGACCAGTCATCAATGTACCGAAGATACCACATACACCATGTACTGAACTTGCACCTACAGGGTCATCAATATGAAGTTTGGTATCGATAAACTCGATAGAGAATACCAGAATGATACCAGCCAGGAGACCGATGATGGCAGAACCCAATGGGCTAACCAAGTCGCAACCTGCTGTGATGGCTACCAAACCAGCCAAGATACCATTCAATGTCAATGAGAATGATGGCTTGCCATACTTAATCCAAGAAGTAAACATAGTACCGAGACCACCGCAAACAGCAGCAAGGTTGGTTGTCAGGAATACATGGCTGATGGCAACACGGTTAACCTCACCAGAAGCAGCGAGCTGAGAACCTGGGTTGAAACCGAACCAACCAAACCAGAGGATGAATACACCGAGGGCAGCAGCCATCAGGTTGTGACCTGGAATAGCAGTACTCTTGCCGTTGCGATACTTACCGAGACGAGGGCCAAGACAGATGGCACCAACCAAGGCGAGCACACCACCTACGCTATGTACGATAGCAGAACCTGCAAAATCATGGAAGGCAGCACCGAAGGTATCCATCATGAAAGAACCTGCATCGGCGTTGCAAAGCCAGCCGCCACCCCATGTCCAGTGACCTTCTACTGGATAGATAATCAATGAAATGAAGAATGAATAGATGCAGTATATAGAGAACTTGGTACGTTCTGCCATAGCACCAGAAACGATAGTAGCACTTGTAGCGCAGAATACTGTTTCAAACATCAGGAAACCTTCAGTAGGAAGATCGCCATGATAGAAAGAAAGGTCGCCGAAGTTTGGCATACCAATAAATCCAGCACCATCGCTACCAAACATAAATCCAAAACCGACGAACCAGAAGAGAACAGAACCGACCATGAAATCGACGAAGTTCTTGAACAAGATGTTCGCAGTGTTTTTACTGCGGGTAAAACCCGCCTCACAGAGGGCAAATCCCGGCTGCATGAAAAAGACCAACATGGCTGCTAAGAGCATCCACACGGTATCTAATGAAATACCTAAATCCTGTACACTCATAATCTTTTAACTTTAAAGTGTTGTTGTTATCCCAATCTTTCAATATATCAGCTATCTGATTTCAAATATCATTTATATGACTCAGATTGGTTGTTGTAAAATCTCTCTCCTCCTATTCAACAAAGTTTATTTCTCCTGCTCTGCATTATAGAGTGCGATGTCGCCTCTTTCACCTGTACGGATGCGAACGGTATCCTCTACAGGGATTACAAAGATACGACCATCACCAATCTCGCCTGTACGGGCAGCCTCCTGGATGGCATTAATAGTTTTTTCTACGTTCTTATCGCGAACGACTACATTCAAAAGTACTCGCTCGATACTACTGGTATCATACATGACACCACGATAAATACGAGCCTGTCTCATCTTGCCTTCGCCTCTTACGTCATAGTAAGAAAACCACTCGATGTCGGCGGCAAGCAATGCTTCCTTTACATCCTCAAACTTTGTCTTACGGATGATAGCTTCGATCTTTTTCATGTTACTTTCTCCTATATGTTATTATACTTATTGTTATTTACACTTTGTTATCTTTCGAGTGCAAAAGTACAACAATTTGCCAACATATAGAGCACTTTTAGCGGCATTTTGTTATTAAAAGTTTTATTAGCTTACAAAAAGACAAATTACAAAAAGAAAGAAGTACCAAATTGTAAGCAAAACAATAAATACGCTTACATTTTGATACTTCTTTTATTTATTTAGAAAAACAGAGAAATTTTGAGGCTATTTCATCCCCCTTTTCTGTAAGTTTAGCAGCTCTTATGCGTCATGATATCGAGCACCATGTCATCGGTAGCTCTCATCGCATCAGCACCAATGGATGTCAGATTGTGGATGCACTTATCCACATCATCATCTACGATACCCTCGGCAGAGGTTACGCACTTGCCCTCCATAGAAAGGAGAGCTGAGAGGAGCGCAGTACTCACTCCTGAGGAAATCTTCAAGGCACAACTTGGTTTAGCTCCATCACAGATCATACCGGTGAGGTTGGCCACCATGTTCTTCACTGAATTGCAGATGCGGGTATAGTCGCCACCCATCAGATAGGTAATACCGCAACTGCTGCCCGTACTGGCTACCACACAACCGCAAAGAGCTGAAAGCTTGCCTAAGCTCTGCTTGATATAGATGGCAGTCAGATGACTGAGCATCAGGGCACGGATCATTTCCTCCTCGGTATTCTCGTTCTCCATGGCATAAACCACCACAGGGTTCGTTGCACAGATGCCTTGGTTGCCGCTGCCGCTGTTACTCATCACCGGAATCATGGCACCACCCATACGGGCATCACAGGCTGAAGCGGTGCGGGAGATGATATGCGAGAAAATATTATCGCCGAAGATACCATGACTCAAAGGACGGTCCATCGTCTTGCCCAAACAGTGGCCATAGTTGCCTTTGATACTCAACTCGGCAGCCTTCATATTATAGTCTCTGGTCTTGAGAATGAAAGAAATCTCATCGAGCGGAGCTGTTGTAGCAAACTCGTAAACCATCGGGAAATTGAGCTGGATGTCGTCATCAGCCTCATCGCCCACAGTACCGCCACGCTTATCGAGCACTACCTCGCCATTACGCTCAACATACACAAAGTGGATATGTGAACCGGAGATAATTGCCGTAGCCTGGTCTTCACCGGCATGACAGATGATTTCGATATAGAGTTTATCCACATCACCCTGCTTCAGTTTGATGTTGATATCCGCATCCTTAATATATTGTTTGCCCTGCTCAAGAGTGTCGGGAGTGAGGTCTTTCAACACTTCCAGCTGATATTCAGGCTTTCCGATGAGGGCACCCAACGAAACTGCGATAGGCAGGCCAATCATTCCCGTGCCTGGGATTCCCACGCCCATCGCATTCTTGAGCATATTAGGACTCAAGAACACTTCGATGCGTTCCGGACGTCTGCCTAAAGTCGTTGCGGCCTTTGCCGTGCACAATGCTACAGCCATCGGTTCTGTACAACCGATGGCAGGAACTACCTCTTTATTAACGAGCGCAATGATGCGCTCTCTGATTTTCTTCTCTTGCATTTTTCTATATGAATCAAGAACATTCTATTTTAATCAGGAATACTCCTATTATTTAGAGGACTTTCCTATTGCATCAGGAACTGTTCTATTGCGTCAGAAACTGTTCTATTATTCCGAGAATACTCCTATTATTTTTCAAGACTAATCTTCCATCTGGAACAACGGATCGTCTGGAGTCAGCATAGTTGGCTTCTGGTCGAATTCCTTCTGCAACTGCTCTGAAGCAAATTTCTTATCTACTACCAAGCGGAACATATACTCATTAAACCAGTCGTTGGTCATGATGAAGCAACCGGAGAAACCATTGTCAGCACCCCAACTGTTTTCCACCTTCCACTTGACCGGCTTGCCATTGGCATCGAGATCCACAGCGGTGAGGGTCATGGCATGAGTAGAACCGCTATCAAAAGTAGCGATGCGGTCAGCCTTGTTCATTGGGAATGAGGTATTGAAGAGGCTTCCATAGTCGAAGTTGTCGAGAGCCAGATAGCCGCGCTTTCTATCAAGCTGCTTGCCAACATCATAGCTTGAATACATCTTATGACCATCCTTTAGAGAGGCGATGGCGAGCTGGGCAATCTCCTCCATCGGCAGGTTCAGGTATTTCCAGTTGTGACCATCGTAAGTATGACGGTCGTATTCCACCTCGTAGGTCTTGTGATAAGGACGGCGTGGATCGTTCATCACCATCAGGAAGGTACCGTTCAGGTCCTTGCCTACGGTTTCCTCATAGAAGCTCTTAGGAGTATATTTCTTCGCCTCGCCAACCTGCTTGCCATCCTTGTCGCGGAAAGCATAGGTAAATTCCTTTACCGGTTCGCCGAGAGTAAGACTCAGCATGTGATAAACCTGACCGAGCATCTCGTTCTTGCGAGCCTGGATAGCTGCCGACTTCTTGCCCTGAGCCACCATCTTGCGGAGTTCCAGACCATACTCGCGGAGCTTGCTGCTTACGAGACGGCTCATCTTGGAAGTATTGTTGCTGGAGAAAGTCTCAGGCTGGGCACTCATTGGTACGAGACCATACTTGCTTGCCAAATCGGCAACACCACAGAAAGTACCGCCATCATTGAGCGGATTCTTGAAGAAGAACTGCACCTGAGGGTCCTCGATATCCTTCTTGCCCAGGTCGATAACACCCTGCAGCATGAGGTTGGCCTTCTCCAACTGGTCGTAGAAGAAGAGATAGTCCTGCGAGAATTCCACCACTCTACCCTGCTTGTCGTTGAGGGCGAAGTTAGAGCGGAGCACATTGAAACCGCTGAACATCCAGCATCGGCCAGAGCTCAACTGGTTGTGGATAGACTGCTGCGGAGTCTCGATACTGAAATGAGTATCCACGGCAGCAGCATTGGCTGGATTTTTCACCAGGTCGTCGATATTATTATTGGCGATGGCATTGAAGAGAGCCTTCTCGGCAGTACCGCCCTTCTGTGATTTCTCCATCTGCTGAATCATCTGGGCAGAGATACCACCCTTACCGGTCTGCGCCATCATCGACATAGAAGCCATCAGCAAGGCTCCCATCAAGATTACATTTTTTCTCATATTATAATATATATGTGTTATTTTGTTTATTATTACGTTTTTACGAATAGATTGGGGTACTGTCATCCTTATTTTTTACAATTATTTTGCAATTAACTTGCCATCATTATACCTTATATATTGCTTGATCATGTTTTACCATGCCTTTATAAAGCATTTTTATGCTTGTATGATGCAATTCCCCCACCAAAAGGCAACATTTCTGTGCAAAAATACAAAGAAAAAACTGAAAAACCGAAATTATCGGGATAAATATGATTAGGATTAGTAAAAAAGTAGTATCTTTGCAGAGTTATTCACGAGTTGAACACATGGATCAAGAAAAGTTTAGTCTTTTAAGCAAGATAAAATACCCAGACGATTTGAGGAAGTTGAGTATTGACCAACTTCCCCAAGTCTGCAAGGAACTGAGGGAAGACATCATCGACGAGGTAGCCGTAAATCCTGGTCATTTTGCGTCTTCACTTGGCGTAGTCGAGATAACTGTAGCCCTACATTACGTATTCAATACTCCTGAGGACCGCATCGTTTGGGATGTGGGCCACCAGGCTTATGGTCATAAGATTCTTACCGGTCGCCGCGATTCTTTCTGCACTAACAGGAAGTTGCACGGCATCCGTCCTTTCCCTTCACCCTTAGAGAGCGAATATGATACCTTCGCCTGCGGTCATGCCAGCAATTCCATCTCAGCAGCGTTGGGTATGGCGGTGGCAGCCAAGAAGACGGGCAAGGAAGACAGGCATACCGTGGCGGTGATAGGCGATGGTGCCATGAGTGGCGGACTTGCCTTCGAGGGACTCAATAATGTTTCCAGCACCCCCAACAACATGCTTATCATCCTGAATGATAATGATATGAGTATCGACCGGGCTGTGGGAGGTATGGAAAAATATCTCCTCAATCTCGACACCAACGAAACCTACAACAAGTTGCGCTTCAAGGCTTCACAGTGGCTCCATTCCAAGGGCTATCTCAATGAAGATCGCAAGAAGGGCATCATACGGCTCAACAATGCACTGAAGTCGGCACTCAGCCATCAGCAGAACATCTTCGAGGGAATGAACATCCGATATTTCGGACCTTTCGATGGTCATGACGTGAAGGAGGTAGTAAGGGTTCTCATGCAGCTCAAGGACATGAAGGGACCTAAGATCCTGCACCTCCATACCACCAAGGGCAAGGGTTATGAACCTGCCGAGAAGAGTGCCACCATCTGGCATGCGCCGGGCAAATTCGACCCGGAGACTGGAGAGCGTATCATCGCTGATACCAGCAACCAGCCTCCTAAGTTCCAGGATGTTTTCGGAAATACCCTGCTCGAACTGGCGGAGAAAAACCAGAAGATCGTGGGCGTGACACCTGCCATGCCTACCGGTTGCTCGATGAATATCATGATGAAGGCGATGCCCGACCGTGTGTTCGACGTGGGTATCGCAGAAGGACATGCCGTGACCTTCTCTGCAGGTATGGCGAAGGACGGACTGCAACCTTTCTGCAATATCTACAGTTCGTTTGCACAGAGAGCCTATGATAATATCATCCACGACATGGCACTGCTCAATCTGCCTGTAGTACTCTGTCTGGACCGTGCCGGACTGGTAGGCGAAGACGGACCTACCCACCACGGTGCTTTCGACCTGGCAGCGCTCCGCCCGATACCCCATCTCACCATCGCATCGCCTATGGACGAGCATGAACTGCGCAATCTGATGTACTCAGCCCAGCTCCCGGGACAGGGCAGCTATGTGATCCGCTATCCGAGAGGCAAGGGCGTGCTGGTAGATTGGAAGAACGAGATGGAGGAAATCAAGACCGGCACCGGACGCAAGTTGAAAGACGGCAATGACGTGGCGGTACTTACCCTAGGACCTATCGGAAACGATGCGGAAAAGGTGATTGCTGAAATAGAAAATGAAAATAAGGGCAATTCTGAAGCAGACAAGAAGACAGCTTCTGCATTGAGCATTGCCCACTACGATATGCGATTCCTCAAGCCGCTCGATGAAGCACTGCTCGAAGAAATCGCAAAGAAATTTGACCGCATCATCACCATCGAAGACGGAGTGAGAAAGGGAGGATTCGGATCTGCCATACTGGAATGGATGAGCGACCACGGATACCGTCCACAGATAACGAGGATGGGTATTCCAGACGAATTTGTAGAACATGGAACCGTAGCCCAGCTGAGAGAAATCATCGGTCTGGACAATGAGTCCATCAGAAAAACAATAGAAAATCAAAAATGAAAATCATTATTGCAGGCGCATACGCCATAGGTACCCATCTGGCCCGATTACTCTCCAGAAGCAAGGAGGATATCACGCTCATTGATGATAGCGAGGAACGACTCGCCAGCATCGGTTCAGACTATGATCTGCTCACCATGCTGGGACAGCCTACCAGTCTGAAAATGTTGCAGAATGCAGACATACAGGATGCCGACCTCTTCATCGCCGTAACGCCGTTGGAGAGCAAGAACATCACTTCCTGCATCCTTGCCAAGAAACTCGGAGCCAAGCGCACCGTTGCCAAGGTGGATAATCCGGAATACATGGACCAACAGGCACAGGATTTCTTCCGCGAACTGGGCATCGACAAGCTGATCTATCCGGAGATGCTTGCTGCCGTGGATATCAACAACGGACTGAAGATGAGTTGGGTGCGCCAGAGATGGGATGTGCACGATGGTGCCCTCATCATGCTGGGTATCAAACTGCGCGAAACCTGCGAAATTCTCAATAAGCCGCTCAAGGACATCAGCGGTCCCAACGACCCTTACCATGTGGTGGCCATCAAGCGAGGCTGCGATACTATCATCCCGGGCGGTTATGATGAACTGAAGCTCTACGACCTGGCTTACTTCATGACTACCCGCAACTATATCCCATACATCCGCAAGATTGTGGGCAAGGAGCATTATGTGGATGTGAAGAACGTGATGGTCATGGGCGGCGGACGTACTGCCGTGAGAGCCGTGAAGAAGATGCCGGAGTATATGGAGACCAAGATCATCGAGATAGATGAACACAGATGTGAATATCTCAATGACATCCTTGACGACCGGAAGACGCTCATCATCCATGGCGACGGTCGCGATATTCCGCTGCTTACCGAGGAGGGCATCAGGAGCACTCAGGCTTTCGTGGCACTCACCGGCAATGCCGAAACCAATATCCTCGCCTGCCTCACCGCCAAGCGACTGGGAGTGAGAAAGACCGTGGCTGCGGTGGAAAACGTGGATTACGTGAGCATGGCTGAGAGTCTCGATATCGGTACCATCATTAACAAGAAGGCGATAGCAGCAAGCTATATCTACCAGATGATGCTCGATGCCGACGTGATGAACGTGCGCTTCCTCATGAGTGCCAATGCCGATGTGGCTGAGTTTATCGCCAAGGAGGGTTCGAAGGTAACCAAGAAACCAGTGAAAGATCTCGGCATGCCTATCGGTGTAACCATCGGCGGACTGGTGCGCAAGGGCGAGGGAATGCTCGTTTCCGGACATACACAGATAGAACCGGGCGACTCCGTGATGGTATTCTGCCACAACATCAACATGAAGAAAATTGAGAAGTACTTTATATGATAAACAGTAAACTGATATATAAGATCTTAGGACAGCTCCTCTTCATCGAGGCATTCCTGCTCTTCATCAGTCTGCTGGTAGCTCTCTACTATCAGCAGGACGACATCTTTGCCTTCATCGTGGCTACACTTACCACCATCGGAGGCGGACTGATATTGAAATGGAGAGGTCATGGAGCCGACAATACGATGTCGCGCCGTGATGCCTATCTCGTGGTTTCACTCTCCTGGATTGTCTTCAGTCTCTTCGGCACGCTGCCCTTCATGATTAGCGGTTACATCCACAGTTTTACGGATGCCTACTTCGAGACGATGTCGGGATTTACCACCACGGGAGCCACCATCCTCGACGATGTGGAATGTTTCCCCCACGGACTGCTCTTCTGGCGGTCGCTCACCCAGTGGATAGGCGGATTAGGAATCGTGTTCTTCACCATCGCCCTGCTGCCTTCGCTTGTCGGAGGACAGACCAAGGTGTTTGCGGCAGAGGCCACGGGACCCATCAAGTCTAAGTTGCATCCCCGTCTCTCCACCTCTGCCAAATGGATCTGGAGTATCTACCTGGTGCTCACCATCGCATGCATCCTCTCCTATTATATAGCGGGAATGAATCTCTTCGACAGTTTCAACTACGCGATGACCACCACGGCTACGGGAGGTTTCTCTACTCACAACAGCAGTACTGAGTTCTTCCATTCGCCGGCATTAGAATACATCTGTGCTTTCTTCTGTTTCCTTTCGGGCGTGAATTTCACGCTGCTCTATGCAGCAGTCATCAAGTTCAAGATCAAGGATCTGTTCAAGAATTCAGAATTCAAGTTCTATACCCTACTTGTCATGGCATTCACCGCCTTCATCATGATAGAACTGGTTACACTGCGCAACTACGACCTGGAGCATGCCTTCCGCAGCGCCGTATTCCAGGTGGTTTCGTTTATCACCACCACAGGTCTCTTCAATGATGATGCCGCACTCTGGCCTCATGTCACCTGGGTTATCCTGGCTACATGTATGTTCTTCGGAGCGTGCTCGGGCAGTACAAGCGGTGGACTGAAATGTATCCGTGGCGTGATGCTCGTGAGAATGGTGAAGAATGAGTTCCGCCAGATTCTGCATCCGAATGCCGTGCTGCCACTGAAGATAGACGGTGTCAACGTGCCGATGCAGAAGCGTGTCACCCTGCTCGCCTTCCTCACCACCTATCTCATCATCTGTCTGGTCATCTCCTTCACGATGATTGCGATGGGCATCGACAATACCAATGCCATCACCATCACGCTGAGTTGCGTGGGTAATGTAGGACCTACCTTAGGTACGGAAATCGGACCTACCATGTCGTGGAGCGAACTGCCCGACCTGGCCAAATGGTTCTGCTCGCTGATGATGCTGATTGGTCGTCTTGAGATTTTCAGTGTGCTGGTAATCTTTACTCCGGCGTTCTGGAAGGAGAACTAAGATACGGAATGAGTTGTCGGATAAAGGAAACAAAAGTGCTTACTAAACTAAGTAGTTTTCTGAAGAATAACAATATTTTAACTAAGTAGTTTCCTGAAGAAAAGCGTTATATATATAATAAGGTATAAAGTCGGAAAGGCTTTTCCCCATCAGAGCGGATATCCTGACACGACGGATTGCCTTGGGAGAATTCTGTGCACATGCACATTTTTATCAACTAAATAAAATTTCATACAACATGAAACCATTAAAATTTCAACCGCTATTAAAATCCACCATCTGGGGTGGCAGTAAGATTATCGCTTTCAAACATCTCGACGTAAAACAGGAGAAGGTGGGAGAAAGTTGGGAAATCTCTGGAGTACCAGGCAATGAAAGCATCGTAGCTGATGGCGAGATGCAGGGCAAGAGCCTCAATGAGGTAGTGAAAGAACTCAAGGGAAGTTTCCTTGGGGAGGAGAACTACAAGCGTTTCGGAAATGAATTTCCATTGCTCATCAAGTTTATTGACGCCAACAACGACCTCTCTATCCAGGTGCATCCTAATGATGAGATTGCCCACAAGCAGGGCAAGGAGCATGGCAAGACCGAGATGTGGTATACATTGCCAAGCGAACCGGACGCAAAACTCTATAATGGCTTGAAGATGCAGATTACACCGGAGCTGTACAAGGAGATGGTGGAGAACGATACCATCACAAATGCACTGGCTCAGTATGACGTGAAGGAAGGCGACTGCTTCTTTATTCCTGCAGGCAGAATTCATTCCATCGGAACCGGCTGTTTCGTGGCTGAAATCCAGCAGACCAGCGATGTGACCTACCGCATCTACGACTTCAAGCGCAAGGACAAAGATGGCAACTATCGCCTGCTCCACACCAAGGAGGCTGCCGAGTGCATCGACTACACCGTGCAGGCTGACTATCGCCAGCATTATACTCCGATGAAGAACGAGGGGGTTGGCATGGTAAAGTGTCCATACTTCACCACCGCCGTTTATGATCTCGATGAGCCTATGACTCTCGACTATTCCGAACTGGACAGCTTCGTGATTCTGATTGGTCTGAAGGGCAAGGCTAAGATAACCGACAACGAGGGTAATGAGATTACGCTCCAGGGCGGCGAAAGTATCGTAGTGCCAGCCAGCACCCAGACATTGAAGGTAGAAGGAACGCTGAAGTTCCTGGAGACATACGTATAAATTTAAAGGTAAAAAAGTAAAAGGGTAAAAAGAAAGCAGGCTGATGACATCCCGCCAGACTCTTTTTACCCTTTTATTTTTTTACCTTTAAAAATCCTTTTACCCTTAATATTCCAAAACAAACAATTTCAACTAAAAAGTTGAAAATAGCAAAAATAATTTGTATTTTTCAACTAATTAATGTATCTTTGCAGCACAAAATAAATATCAAACAATGAATAAAGAAGATGAAGTCTCGCTATTTCTAAAGCGTTTCAAGGACAAAGCTAAAATATTTGGCATAGTCTTCCGTGACGATAGAGGAAAAAATACTCAAGCCCTATTGGACCTGGAAATTACAGCCCTCAAACGTCTCGAAATCATCAAGAACCTAGAAGTTGATGATTTCATAGAAGGTCCCTTAGAAGACACGCTTAACAAAGTGGCAGATTTATGGGTGTTTGGAAAGAAAGTAAAATCGCAGGATGTCTATATCAAAATTTCGATGGGCATCGCTAACAATAGCGCCGTGTGCATCTCTTTCCATGTCGCAGAGTATAAACTGGTTTATCAATTCAAATAAAAGAAGAAATGATGAAAAGTCCATTTACAGGAGGAAATGTAGTACTGCATTCGGAGAAACGAACTGCAGTTTTCAGAAAAGAAAAGTTCGAATACACTTTTCTTAGCTATCAGTGCGTAGATACACGCGAACTGTTTACAACAACAGAATTGGATACCGCCAATACAATGCAGATATATAATCAATATCGTACTAAGTATGGAATTCCATTCCCTGACGAGATACGCAGTATACGCAGAAAATATGGTCTGTCGGCCACCAAGATGTCAGTGATATTGGGGTTCGGTGAAAACCAATATCGACTGTACGAGAATGGTGATATGCCAAGTCTTACAAACGGAAGAATACTGAAGACCATACAAGTACCTGCAGTGTTTGCCACATTTGTTGAAGCTGCCAAAAACTTACTGAATACAGAGGAATACGACAAGATTATGTTGTGTATCGAGGAATTAGAAAATGAATCAAACACCTCGAAACTTATCAAACAATTGATTTTTACTACCGATGGAAGAAATCAATGGAATGGCTATGCCCTGCCTTCAATGAGCAAATTAAAAAACACGATGCTGTACTTCATAGAGAAATTTAACGGAGTCTTCGTTACACAAATGAACAAACTGCTCTTCTATGCCGACTTTCTTGCCTACAGGAGCAGAGGAATAGGATTGACAGGCTTAGTATTTAAGGCAGTACCTTACGGACCAGTCCCAGAGCGATGGGACCGGGTGTATAGTCTCGTGGATGATATAGAGCAAATGCCTATCGAAAGCAAGAATGGAAACAGTGGAACAAAACTTGTGTCAGCATTGGAATTTGACGAAGCAAGTCTCAGTGAAGAAGAACTAAGTTGTCTCGCTAAGGTCTATGAAACATTCAAGAATGAAACGCCAAGCACAATCTCGGAAATCAGCCATCATGAAGCAGCATGGCTCGACAACATAGGCAGTCATGGACGAATAGACTACGACTATGCCTTCTCGCTAAAGGCACTGTAAAAACGAGAACTCGAAAGCTGGTTTCATTGAGTTGGAACCGGTTTTCGAGTGACTCACATTTAGCCCAAACACAAATTATAAAACAAATTCACCTTATATAATAATGTACGCTAGATAAAAAGTACATCTACATGCATAGAAGTTTGTATTTTATCTTCATTTTCAAAAATTCTCCGTATTTTTTTTGTTATTTCGGTAACTTTTATTATTTTTGCAATACTGTTTCGTACTTATTGTATGATATGACAGCAAACAGCCCTATACAGAAATCGCTTAAAAGAGTGACACTTTGTTGAGGGCAAACATAAAAAAGCGTTATTGCGCTTGGTTTTTGACCTTTGGAACTTAGGACACTCCAAATCTCACGTCAAAGAACCATGCAACGATGATGCCTATGGGTATGTATATATGTACCTTCCATTAGACAGCTCCCAAAGAGCTGTCTATATGGGAGTGTACCTACACATATCGGCGTGGGGTCTCGTTGCTTGTTCTGACGTGAAAGGCAAGTCCTAAGGCCTCAAAGGTGGAGGAAGCGACAGTAGGCTTCACGCTTTTTCGTGCATCTTGGCACATAACCTAAATTATAATCGTCTGAATTGGAGCCGTTTGACACAAATTATAGGATAAAACTATGTGCTCAGAGGAACTGAAAGAATTAGTCTATCTTGCTATCGAGCCAAATGAGTTTGACAACCACAAAAGGCATGTTATCTATAAACGAGCTAAGAAAGAAGGAGCATCCAAGGAAGAGGTTGACAGCTTAATCTTTACCGCCCTTGCCAAGAAACGTCATACCATCCAAACCACAACGGATAAGGAATTTCACAAGTCGTTTTTCCTTAAACGTGTATATGTTAATGGTTCAAGGTTTTGGGTGCAGGAAATCTATTGCGATGGCAAAAGTATTAAGGCAAGAAGGAAACATCGTTATTTTTTATGGGGAAAGCCAAAAGAACGCAGTTTACCATTAGACGACATGATTTATTTTGACATCTTTAGCAAAATAGGAATTCGCAAAAGAGCTGAGTTTGGTGCTTATGACAACCAATGGAATGTTCGACTCAAAAAAGACTTCGCTATTTACGTCAGAGACGTTTGTATCAACAACTTTGCTCGTTTTTCCTGGCCAGACTCTCGTTTCATAAAAAGTCAAATCACCAAGCAACATAAACTTACCCAGCCTTTCTTGTGGGTAAACAACGACTATATCACACTCAGCCACAACTGCTTCGGAGGAACGGAATGGAGAACGTGTGTTCCTGTTAGAGAAGTAGCCTTCTTCTGTAAAGACATAAATACAAGAAACACCAACATCTATTTTGGCTATCATGACCAGATAGAAATTGATGCCATCAAACATCAAGAAGCCGAAGTTTTAGAGGAACACTGCAAGAACCATAAAGCGAAGATTGGAGCAGAAAAGCTGCATGAATTTAAGCCTGCATTTTCCCTTTCCAAATATGTGATTCCTTCAAACTGGTTCAAAAAAGAGCGCATCGCCCTTACGGAAGAAGCTATCATCTATTATTGCAAATCGCTTCTCAAAACAGAATGCACTTATCTTCCTTACGATGATGTGAGAGTAGCCGATTTCGATTGGGGATTCTTTGGAAAGACCATTAATCTTTTTGGCATACAAAATATCATGACACACTTCAAATATTCCAAGTCAGATTGCATCAGTATCATCAAGGATGAGCTAAACAAACATGGAATCTTAGGAAGACTAGCACAAAAGAGAAAGACTTGGCCTTGGTTCAAGTGTTTCGGTGCAGATGTCGTGGTGATGACCAACGATGGTCTGTGCCTTTCAGCACATGAGTACAAGAACGAGGGAGAATACGCTTCACGAAAGAACTACTATTTCTCATATAAGAACATCTATCATTATGAGAAGTTTTGGTGGTGGTTGTTATGGCGTACCTATTATATATATGCCAAAGAAGACAATATTCGCAAAGACCAAAAAGCCACAACAGTACAGTTCAAACTCAGAAGAATGATATTCTGGTGTGGGGTATACAACCGGCTCGAAAATTCCAATGCTGTTCAAAACAAGAAGTACTACCACGAGGAATGCAAAGATGACAACAAAAATTATTAATTTCAAAATCTAAAAGAATGTACTCAAAAGAATTTGAATCAAAGATAAAGCGATATGTCGGAAATGGAAACATTTCACCACAACAGCGTGAAGAACTTCATGAAGAGGCAGAAGAATATAAAATCGATGACGAAGAATTGGATATTGTCATCGACGGATATATCTATCTGGCACAACACCACATGTTGGATGATACCACGGCATATCGTGAAGACCGTCAGGAACAGAAGATTGATACACCAATTGTAGAATATCCTACAGACGATGGCTTCAACTTCCGCAAATTTCTACAATTGATAATCCATAACAAATGGGCACGTTTATTAGCTATTGTAGTATTGTTCATTGTCTTTTTTCCATTCATTGCAATTCTCTTGTTAGTAGTTATCAGCCTATTCCAACCTTCATCAAGCACAGAGAGAACTACAGCAAGAAATGATAGTACGGCTATCATTGCAAATGCTCCAAACAGCAAAGAGAATGCCGGAAGCGAGAACATCACAACTACTTCTGAACAGACGGCCAGTTCCGAGACCAAAACATCAACAAACCAAAAAGACAACACTGTAGAAGAAGTTAGTGAATCCAAAGCCGACAAGGAAAATGATGACTATGATACAAATCGTATAGAATTCGTTGCAGAGGAAGCCTCTACACGAGAACTTGTTCACCAGGATGTGGTAGGAATGTCTAAAAGCGACCTACGTATTCTTCGCAACTGGATATTTGCCAAGCATGGCTACATATTCAAGAGCAAAGACCTCAGGAAGTACTTTAGTAACAAAAGCTGGTACACTCCCAAATATGCAGACGTGAATTCCCATTTGTCAAAAACAGAACGAAGAAACGTGCAATTTATCAAGTGCTACGAAGATAATTAAAAAATGAAAAAAATCATGCCCTCAATATTATTGAGTCTTACTCTTCTTGCAATAGCAAGTTGTGCTCATTCTAAGCAGAATCCCATCACAGCAAATAAGTCTGTGAAGGATTCTGCAGAGAATTGTGCGGATAACAATTTGGATAATACGCAGATTCCTGTATATGCAAGAAGGCTTATCAAGGCTTATCCCGAACAGAAAATGCGATATACTAACAACAGTATATTCTTTCCTGATGGAACCTCAATCATCTATGATGACAAAAAAAATAAGGATTTCACTAAAATGTTAGACGATTCTGATATTGAAGATATGTTCTCTATTCCATATGATACGATTGGCAAGTCAAAGTATCTGGCAGATGCAGGCAGAAGTCGTTGTGATGCCTTATTCAAGAAAATGTATGGAGCATCGGCAGAAGCCGTACGTAAGAATCTCGTAACCGTGGAATGGTTCGGACAAAAAATTCTGTTTACTAAAGTAAATGGTGCAGACAAGCAATTACAGAAAGTAGCTGCCGAACTTGCCAACATCCCAAGTATACGGAATTATTTGAAGTCTTCAGGGACATTTTACTGGAGAAAAGTTCGTGGTGCCAACAGACAAAGTGCACATAGTTATGGAATCGCATTTGATATTGGAGTAGATCATTCTAACTATTGGCTATGGTCTAATCCTGGAGCAAAAGAAACTGATAAGATTAAATACGTAAACCGTATTCCAAAGGAGATAGTTAAAGTGTTCGAAAAGCATGGATTCATTTGGGGTGGCAGATGGTATCATTATGACACCATGCATTTTGAATATAGACCAGAATTAATTGACTAATACAAAAATACGAATTATGTATAAAGAATTTTGCAAAAGAGTCACTGTAAATAAGAAATTTGAATTCGCAATTACAGCCGTCATCTTGTTGAATTCATTTCTTATAGGTGTTGAAACCTACACAGAGAATCAAACCATAAAAACGATTCAGTCGTGTATATTGGGAATCTTCACCATAGAAATTATATTAAGGTATATTGCTGCGGAAAGCACCAAGGCTTTTTTCACAGATGGATGGAATATCTTTGATCTTTCCCTCGTTTTGATAGGCTACATACCAGAAACGATGTTTGCCAATGCTTCGGCAATGACAGCAATAAGAGTGCTTAGAGTATTTCGTGTACTGAGACTTTTACGTGCCGCAAAAGAGATAAAGATCATAATCACAGTATTGATAAAGTCTATGAGTGCCATGTTTTACAATGTCATTCTTTTCGGTATATTCATCTATCTTTATGCCATTATTGGCGTAGGATTATTCAAATTGCCAAGCACCGAAAAAATGAATAGCCAAGAGTTAGCTAAGTATGAAGAATTTATGCAAGTGGCTCCCAACGCTCCCGCTAATTCTCCCGATCCATTTGGAACATTAGGAGAGGCAATGTTTACATTGTTCCGAGAATTAACTGGAGAAGATTGGACAGACTTAAGGTACAACCATATTACAGCATATGAATATGGATATATAAAAACAAGCCCCTTAGTCATAAATCTCTATCATATATCATGGTTTGTTTTGGCTGCATTTCTCCTGTTAAATTTGGTGACTGGTGCAATCTTAAACAATTATCAATTTGTAATGGAACATAGTCGCAAAAGCGAATTGAAGTAAAATGTTCGATAAAAGTAAGTCTAATTTCAAATAATAGAAGATTATGGAATTAAAGAAAAAACAATTCGTTACATCAACGCTGGCATTGAGTTTATTATTTATGCCACAGGGCGTTTCTCAGACAAATGCCGCAAAGGGCTACGCAACAGAAACTTCAGAAATCTGTTCCGCTATTCCTCAACAAAAGAAAGTGGTAAAGAAGCAAGTAGGCAAGAAAGCCGTTGGTAAAAAACAGAGTGCAAAGAAACCTACCGCAAAAAAGATATCCAATAAAAAATTAGATGGAGAAATTAACATAAATGGCAGAGTTTTCACCATAACAGCCTTTGACAACATGATCATAGTATTTGAGAACGACGAGAGCAAGAGTCCCTCATCTACTAATTTTGAAGGCAAAATCGAGGACATCAGATGCCATAACCACTACGTGTATATTATCTCCAACGTTACAGAGCCTGATGAGCGACGCTTTACATTCTATAATGTGTACAAGTATGACTTGCTAACAGGCAAATCAGCAATATTACTAGAATATGCCAACGATGTCAAGTTTGATGACACGAAGCATGTCATCCATACATCTACCATTGCCAGCATGGGACTGAATGGTGCGACATACGACAAGAAAGACTTCAACATGTAAAATAGATACTTATGGGATTATTTGGAAAAGGTAAAGGTGGCGGACTGATGAATGTCATCCGCTGCGATGAAACAGAGTATTTGGTGTGGAAATGGCGACCATTAGGACAGGAAGTCAACTCTACAAGTAGGGAAAATGCCATTCGCTACGGCAGCAGTCTTCGTGTAAAAGATGGAGAGGTAGCAGTCTTTGTGTACAAACAGAAAAATGGTCCTTGCCAGGATTTTATCGTTGGGCCATACGATGACACTATCAAGACTGCCAACTTCCCGGTTCTTAGCAGCATTGTAGGAATGGCATTTGGTGGAGAATCACCATTCCAGGCAGAAGTGTATTACATCAATCTTCAAGGCAGCAATCAGGTTAGGTTCGCCGTACCATACTTCGACGTGGCAGACCCTCGTCTTCCCGACTATCCCGTACCAGTAGCAGTACGCGGCACGATGACTTTTGCATTGGAGGATTATAAAAATTTCATCAAACTCAACCGACTTATCGATTTCAGCCTTGATGCCTTCAAACGACAGATCAAGGATGTACTGGTAAGAAAAATAAAAGGACTCGTTACCAATGTTCCATCAGATCTCGGAATGCCTGTAGTACAGATGGAACGCAAGATAGATGAAATCAGCGATTTCCTTGAAAAGAATTTAAAGGATCGAATTGACGAGTTTGGCGTAAAGATGAAACATCTCGACATCGGTGCTATCGAAATCGACAAAGAATCAGAAGCTTATCTGCAAGTAAAAGGACTAACGGGTGACATCACGGCAAAAACCATGCATGCACAAGCCGACCTCAACATTCAAAATCTCAAGGATACTCAAGCTCTTAACATGGAGAATATGAAAGAGACTATGAGAATACAACGCGAGGAGGGACAATATGCCCAACATCTGCAGACCCAGCAAAACAACATGGGTGCATTCTCGGCAGGATTACAAGCTGATGTTCTGAAGACCACGGCTCAAAATCTTGGAAAAATGGGAAGCATGAATATGGGAAGTGGCGGAAACAGTACCATGAACCCTGCAGGAATGATGACTGGCATGATGATGGGAAGTGCCCTTGGCAACCAAATGGCAGGCATGATGAACAACATGGGACAGCAAATGCAAAACGCAATGAACACACCTCCACCAATGCCTAATGTACAGTATATGTTAGCCGTAAATGGGCATCAAATGGGACCTTATGAGATGGCACAACTACAACAAATAGCACAAATGGGACAACTCACCAAGGAAACATATGTCTGGAAACAGGGCATGGTTCAATGGGAACTGGCTGGCAACGTACAGGAACTAAGTAGCCTGTTTGCCCCAACATGTCCACCACCTCCAACTCCTGGTGATATGGGAACCCCTCCACCACCTCCTCCTGCACAATAATATAAAATACAACAAATATGAACAATGACAATTTTCTTTCCCTGGACCGGCTCATAGAGTTCGGGCTGGGAATGTCGATGGCACGTCAGATGGTCAACGTCATGAACGAAAGCATGCAGAACATGTATGTACCAGGTTCGATAAAGACGATTTCTGCAACACCATCGCCTACAACTATCTATGTGGCAATAGAAGGAAGTTCCATAGGGCCACTAAGTGAAAGCGAATTTTCTCAGTTGGTAACCAACAAGACCGTAACCAAAGATACCTTGGCATGGATGCCAGGCATGCAGAATTGGCAGCCGATAGAGAAGATACCCGCTATTCTCAAAATTGTGGCTCTGTCACCACCGCCATTGCCAACAAATATGTAACAAAAAATATCACAATCATGAGGATTAACACTGTGCTCACTATTATAGCTATTGCGATGGCTGTACTAATAGGCTACTTAGCTTTCAGCATAGCGGAAGGAGAGAAAAACGACATAGTATGCGGTATCGCCAGCACAACATGCTTCACGGCAGTTCTTGTTCCTATAGTAGGATTGCAATATGATTCCAATAAACTTGGAATAAATATCAAGATTATGTCGTCCCTATTCCTATTTGTTTTTCTCATCAGCCATTTCTGCTTTGCAGCCATCTGCATAAAAATGCCAAACTACATTATTATAAATGGCATTTTGTTGCTGATATATATAGTTATACTTTACAGAATGAATCAAATCAAGAAACTTTAAACAGAAGAAAATATGTACACAAAAGATTTAGAAGAACTTATTGACGGCGTACTTGCCGATGGTGTTATTACCGAACAGGAACGCAACATACTTCGCAAACGTGCACAAGCATGTGGTGAAGACCCTGACGAGGTGATGGTTGTTGTGGAAGGACGTCTAACAAAAATGAAGAAGTCAAACAACCCATCAAAAAATGGTAATATAGTGAAGTGTCCAAGTTGTGGAGCTCCCGTCAAAGCAGGTGCTTTGAGATGTGAAGAATGTGGCTATGAATTCAGAAATGTCAATGCCAACCATACTACAGAGAAGTTTAATGAAGGCCTCCAAAAACTTCAAGGAGGAAATATTTTTACAGAGCTTACGTTAGAAACCAAGAGAGCGTCTTTTATTGAGAATTATCCTATTCCCAATTCGTTGGAAGATGTATTGGAACTTATGCAACTTTCTAAGCAGAATGCTGACAGACATGGCGATACAGAGCAACAGGCATATTGGAAACTATTCAGCCGTTGTGCAGAAAAGGTAAAGAGTTCAGGAATGGCAGGAGATCCTCGTTTTATGCCATTATTGGATTTTTACCAAAAACAAAGTAAGAAAAAAGACGTTAGTGGATGGATAACAGGTATCATTGCCTTTTTATTCTTTGTAGGACTTGGAGGAGGTTTAGCATATTTGTTCTATGACACTTCACAGACAAAAAAACAAATAGAGACATCTATTACCACACAGTTAGACTCATTGACTGCGGTAATAGATGGTATGCCTACTCCAACTAAAGAAAATTATACAGAATGTGCTTATCGTGTGACAAAGTTAGTATGGTCGCCAATAAACTGCCAATTCAATGATGGTGAAGGAGGAAAAGATTCAAAGGCTTTAGCTGAAAAGCAGCAGAATGCCATCAAGTCTTTCGTACATAAGAAAAATGTCTATATCCATATACTGAACAGCCTCCATGTAGCTGCCCCTATCCCTGACGATTCTTTCGAGAACTATACTTCATCTGTCCCAAACACCAGCTCAGATGAAGAAGTAAAAACAGAAGAAAAGACAGAAAACGAAGTGCAGACTTTAGTAGACAAGCAATATAACAAATTAGCTTCTACGATAGAGAACATGCCACAAGCCTCTGCAGGCAATGTGAAGTCGCAAAGAGACCAATTGCGACAACTTATTTGGCAACCCATCACGACTGAAGCAGAAACTGCAAAGAAGACTTTTACCAGCCCTACTGATGACGAAAAGTATGAGCGTACCAAGAAAGAAGCTTACTATAAACTTGTCAAGGTCAAGGCATCATTGCTAAACTCCATATACGAGGAAACCTTCAATGAAGAAGATGTTGCATTAAAACAATTGGCAGACAAAGGTTATGAAGAATAGTTCTTCGAAACATACGTATCAAACTTTTAAAGCATACAAATCAAGTCTTTGAAACAAGTATAAGAAGTCGGTCGAAGAATTAACATATGTCGTTGACTATATAGCCTTCTTCTGCCGCACAACAGCTGATGTGCGCTTACACAACAGCTGATATGCAAACGTCCAACAGCTGATGTGCAATCGCACAACGCCTGTTGGACGTTTTTTTATTATCCAGCTACCATCTACCGATAGTAGCTTCTTCTTACTCATATTATTTTTCCAAAAATCTTTCCACATCCGCCTGTATCTTCTGGAATTCCGGAGCAAACTGATAGAAGGTATTCTTCTTCATCATCATTTTCACTTTGCCCAAGCTGTTCTCGTAACAAGCCATTTCGGTGCGAGCCTGCTCGGAATGGATAGCACGGTCACGGATTTCATTCTCGCGGTCGTTGCGCAGGGCATCACATACACTCTGCACGATGGGACTTACCACCAGGTCGAAGAGATGATGACCCTGTATATATAAATAGGTATTGGTCTCAGTTACCCCGAGGTTGCGAAGATAAGTTTCCATTTCGGGAAGGTAGGTCTTGTGCTTCGGGAAATGACGCTCCAGTTGGAAGAGCTTTGCCCTCACCTTCTTGGCGAGATAGTCTATCGCCCATTGAGGGTCTCTGATTCGTACGGATGGCAGCACGACCACCTTGTCAAACTCAGCCATATCCAAATGCATCGACATCTTGCGAAAACGGATGTAGAAAAGCATGTGCCAAACGAAGAGGGGCCATATCGTACGGGAATAAGCTTCCAGGAAATGCTCGAAGTCGAAGATGCGACGGTCGTTGAGCGTCACCATCACGCAGGTTTCGTGCAGTCCCTTGGCATAGCACTGGTAGTTTTCAATGGCATAGGCATAGGTATGGAAGATGTATGGATTTTCGAGCATCATCTGCGAAGCCTCGGTAGTGCCCTGTCGGAGATAATCGTAGTCGGCATCCACGCAGGCTATCATATCCTTACCCACTCCCTTGAGCATGCTCGATACCGCAGCCTTCTTGCCACGGTCCAGATGCTGGTTGCGCGAAGGTAGCATGATGTCGAAATAGCGGGTTTCATCCTCAAACTTACTAAGTACAGACCGCCAGAAGAATACGTCATCATAGCTCTCGACGTAAGCCACTATCTTACGTCTCGCCTTCTTCGAGGTCATCCTGTTGGCAGCCTCGAAGTATAGGGAATTGATATTATCGGTTAAACGTTTAGCCATAATTTAAGTGAAGAGTTAAAAGTGAAGAGTGAAGAATTCTCTTGTCCTACTTTTAAATATTTGGTGAAGCGAAGAGATTGTAAGAGAAAAGCATTTGAATTCTTCACTCTTCATTCTTCGTTTTTCACTTATATCGTGATATCACTCACATCCGTCACCCTATCCGTCCATCCATCCATGACCACGGCAGGACTGTGGGTAGTCATGATGATCTGGATGTTAGGGTTCAGTTGGAGCACCAGTCCGATGAGCTGCTTCTGCCATTCGAAGTGGAGACTGATTTCCGGTTCGTCCATGAAGAGCACGTAAGGCTGATTGTCCTCCACCAGCACGGTGAGGAGGATAGCAAGTATCTGCTTTTCGCCGGCAGAGAGCTGGTAAGGCATGAGCTGTTCGCCTATCTGATTGAAGTGGATCTCGTTGGCTGTGCGCACGATGGTCTTGCTCGTATCCTTGAAGAGACTGTCCACTATATCCTGGAACATCCTCTTCGGTTCACTCAGTTTCTGTGCCTTGGCGGCTGCATCAGGATCACCACTCTGTAGCACGGCGATGATGCGATTGCCGATGTTCACCTGATAGTCGAGATACTTGCGCTGCAACTGAAACAGTTGCCAGTCGAGTTCTGTGACCAGCGTGAGGTCTATCTTGTTGATCATCTCGGCATTCATCAGCGGCCTATCCACCGAGCGAATCACATCGTAGCGTATCCACTTGGCTTCCTCAGGCTCCACCTTGAGATGCACCCCCTTGATCATGTGGCTCGGGAATTCCCCACCGGCAGCGAGGCCCTTCACCACCTTATTTAATATAGTACTCTTGCCCACGCCGTTTACACCACTCAGGATATTGACACGGCGGTCGAGGTTCCAAAGAATATGTTTGGTACCACTCCAGAGAGAGTCTATCTCAATCTGTTTGATATAATCAGCGTATTTCTGCATAAGAACATCTCCTATTTTAAAATTTTCTACCGCAAATATAGCAAAATTCCTTGAAAATTAGTACCTTTGCACCCGATTTTAACGATAAATATCGACTAATTTAATATAAATAAAGAAAAATGGATAACAAACGACCTCTCATCGCCCACCTGTGTCTTTTCTGCTCCGGTGCATTCTGGGGATTGATGGCTCCTGTAGGCAAGGATGCCATGCTCCACGGCATCGACGGCATCGACCTCGTGAGCTTCCGTGTATTGGGCGGTGCCATTCTCTTCTGGCTCGCTTCTCTCTTCACCAAGAAGGAGCACGTACCGGTAAAAGATATCTTCATGTTTGCTGCAGCAGGACTTTTCGCCCTCGTTTTCAACCAGTGTTCTTATACCATCGGACTGAACATGACCTCTCCGAGCAACTCCAGCATCATGACTACTTCGATGCCTATCTTTGCGATGATTCTCTCCTTCTTCATCCTGAAGGAACCTATCACCTGGAAGAAAGCGCTCGGTGTGCTGACGGGCTGTGCAGGTGCCTGCATCATCATCCTGACAAGTGCCACGGCGGGCAATGCGAAGGTGGGCAACATTTGGGGCGATCTGCTCTGTATGTCGGCTCAGCTCTCTTTTGCGCTCTACCTCTCGCTCTTCAAGAATCTGCTGTCGAAGTATTCCCTCTTCACCATCAACAAGTGGATGTTTCTCTGGGCCACACTCTTCATCTGGCCATTCACCATCGGTCATGTATCAGCCATTCCATTCGCTGAAGTTCCGATGAGCACTTGGTGGGAGACGGGCTATGTGATATTCTTCGGCACCTTTGTGGCCTACATCTGCATGATGATCGGACAGAAGACGCTGCGCCCTACCGTGGTGAGTGTATATAATTATGTGCAGCCTCTGGTATCGGTGAGCGTGAGTGTCATCGTGGGTCTCGCCGTGTTCAAGGGTATGCAGGCGATAGCAGCCCTGCTCGTTTTCTCGGGTGTATGGCTCGTAGTGAAGAGCAAGTCTAAGCATGATATCGACCTTCACGACCACAGTCTCGCTTTCGAAAAGAGACATGCGTAAATGATGGAAAGCTTAAATGATTTAAGGCTTTAATGTCAATTTATAAACAAAACTGTCCCCATCTGAGATAACAGATGAGGACAGTTTTGTTTTATAAGGAAAAGAATATCAGCAACCGAAGTAAACCATCAGTCCGCCCAATACGATATACAACAGGGCGTAAGGGATAGCCGAACGGAGAATCTCTCCATCCTTTCCCTCCATATCGCAGGCTGCAGTAGCGATGGCGATGCTCTGCGGACTGATCATCTTGCCGCCCGTGGCTCCCGTGGTATTGGCAGCAACCAGCCAGTTCTCCTGACCGCCCTCCATACCGAAGAATGTGCTCTGCCCTGTCATACCCAACTGGTTGGCAACATGAGCCTGAAGCTTGGCAAAGAGGATATTCGAGGAGGTATCAGAACCCGTTACGAAGGTTCCAATGGCACCAATCATCGGTGCTACCAAAGGATAGAAATCACCCGTCACAGCTACCAATCCAGAGGCGATGGAAGTAATCATTCCTGAATAGTTCATCACGCTCGCCAGGGCTATCAGCGAACAAATGGTCACCACCGTCTTGCGCAGATTCACCGTGGTACGGGCAAGAATCACCATCAGTCTCTTGAGGCTCAACCCTTGTATCAATCCACCGATCGTAGCACCCAGGAAGAGCATCAAGCCCGCATTGGAAATCCAGCCAAACTTAAAGGTGCTATCGAGCACAGGCAGATGAACCGCACTCACCAGAAGACTCTTGAGGAAAGCATTGACCGGAGGACAGAGTGCTCCGGAAACCAGGATGAATATCAATATAAAGAGGTAAACACTCCATGCCTTCAGGCTCTCGGCGAAAGTAAAAGTTTCCTTATCCTGCACCTTGCTCTTTCTGGCAAACACCTTGGCGTATGCGATGATGGCAATAATGGCAGCCAACGAACCGATGATGGCTGGAGTCTCCGAACCGAGATAATAGCCGCATACAAACTGCACTACCACGGAAATCACTCCCACCCAAAGGGCGATGATCAGATTCTTGATAAGATTGTGCTTATCGGTAAGCGTCAGGATGATGAAAGGCAGGATGATAAAGAGAGGTGACAGCTGGATGATGGCGAATGCCGAAGTCTCGCAAATCTGAGCCACCGAAGCCGATCCGCTTTCAGCCACCTCATTGCAGAGCGTAGTAACCGGCACACCCACGGCACCAAATCCCGTAGCCACGGTATTACCTATCAAGGATACCAGAGCCGAGAACATCGGTTTGAATCCGAGTCCGATGAGGATGGCGGCAGGTATCGCGACCGCTGTTCCAAAACCCGCCATACCTTCGAGCAGTCCGCCGAAGCCCCATACGAGGAGCAGCACGAGCAGTCCCTTATCATCGGTAATCGACGTAAACTGTTTCTTGATTACCTCAATCTGCTTGCTTTCCACAAGGATATTATAGCTATAAATAGCCATCAGGATGATGATGAGAATCGGGAACACCGCCTTCAGGATGCCTTCCACCACCGCCCATCCCGTCAGGGCGATAACGCTATCATCCGCATGTTCCGGAACTATCATGCCCAGCGGCGAAGCTGCGAAGAGAGCAAGCAACACGGTAACCACGAGCGTCAGCAAGGCGCTCTTATGACCTGCCATCTTGAAGCCGAGCATCAGGATGAACAGCAATACGATGGGAATAATAGAAACTATTGATGCCATAAGTCATTCAGTTTTTAATGTTTTCGATTGTAAGATTTTATATGTATGCCTGCAAAAATAATAATTTTCTTCGGAAAAGAAAGCATTTTTCGGATTTTTTTTAAGATGTCCGATTTTATAATTTCATTCAAGTTTCGCAAGTTCAGAAGTTAATGAAGTTAAAGGAGTTATCGCTCCCTACGGTCGCTGAGGAGTTAAGACAATAGTCTTTTTGGCGTAGTTATTAAGCTGCAAGACATACGTCTTAACTCCTTAACTTCCTTAACTCCTTTAACTTCCTGATATGCGAAAGTTCAGTAATTTCATACGTCTATAGAGTGTAAAGGTTTTGATAATGCCAAATTCGGGAATAAAAAATGGCTAAATTACGGAAAAATAATCGGCCAAATTAAATAATTTTACCCCTTTTTTAGCCGAAAATCGCCCAAATACCACAAACATGGTAGCAGGAATACTACTCATGTGCGATTTCTAAACTCAAAAAATCGCCGTACCTTTGCAACGTCAATCAGAACAAACAGCATGATGACTTTCAGACAGACATCAGAATGTTTTTCAGAGAGAACATCAATCTGATTTCTGGGCGACATATTTATATAAATGAATAAGAACATATTGACGTAAAATTTAAAAAAGAAAGGACATAGATTATGAGTACAGAAAAGAAACTTCGCTTTGAGACACTTCAGTTGCATGTAGGTCAGGAAAATCCAGATCCAGCTACCGACGCTCGTGCGGTGCCTATCTACCAGACCACAAGTTATGTGTTCCGCAACTCTCAGCACGCTGCCGATCGCTTCGGTCTCCGTGACGCTGGTAACATCTATGGTCGCTTGACCAACTCTACTCAGGGTGTATTCGAGGATCGTGTAGCTGCTCTCGAAGGTGGTGTAGCAGGTTTGGCAGTCGCTTCTGGTGCAGCCGCAGTAACCTACGCTCTGCAGAACATCCTTCAGAATGGCGACCACATCGTAGCTGCCGACAATATCTATGGTGGTACTTATAACCTCATCACTCATACATTATCTACACAGGGTGTAAGCTACACCATCGTAGATCCTCGCAACTTCGAGCAGGTAGAGGCAGCCATTCAGGACAATACCAAGGCTCTCTATGCAGAGACTTTCGGAAATCCAAACTCTGATGTGACAGATATCGATAAGTTGGCAGAGATTGCTCATCGCCACAACATCCCATTGATCATCGATAATACCTTCGGCACTCCATATCTCATCCGCCCTATCGAGCACGGAGCAGACATCGTGGTTCATTCAGCTACCAAGTTCATCGGCGGTCACGGTTCATCTCTCGGTGGTGTCATCGTAGATGGCGGTAAGTTCGACTGGAAGGCAAATGCCGACAAGTTCCCTACTCTCGCCAAGCCAGATCCATCTTATCATGGTGCCGTATTCGCAGATGTAGCCGGAGCAGCAGCCTTCGTAACCCGTATCCGTGCGGTCATCCTTCGTGACACCGGTGCTACCATCTCTCCATTCAATGCCTGGATTCTTCTTCAGGGCTTGGAGACATTGAGCCTCCGTGTAGAGCGTCACGTTCAGAATGCATTGAAGGTGGTAGAATATCTGGAGAACAATCCTAAGGTGGCTAAGGTTAATCACCCAGCCGTTCCTTCTCATCCAGACCACGAGCTCTACAAGAAGCTCTTCCCTAACGGTGCTGGCTCTATCTTCACCTTCGATATCAAGGGCGGCGAGAAAGAGGCATGGGAATTCATCGACCACCTGCGCATCTTCTCATTGTTGGCTAACGTTGCCGATGTGAAGTCACTGGTTATCCACCCAGCAACAACCACCCACTCTCAGTTGAGTCCAGAGGAGTTGGAGGAACAGCACATCTATCCTTCTACCGTTCGTCTGAGCATCGGTATCGAGAATATCGACGACTTGATTGAGGCACTCGACGAGGCATTCACGTATGTTAAGTGAAGAACGAAGAGTGAAGAGTGAAGAATTCAAATACTTTACTCTTCATATCCTTCGCCTCACAAAATAATATTATCAGATTTAATAAATTTTAATAGAGAAGAAAAAGAAGAGGTTGATATAAAAAAAGAAGATAAGCTAAAGAAAAGAGGAAAAGCATTTGAATTCTTCACTCTTCGTTCTTCACTCTTCACTTATTTTAAAAATTATGGCAAAGATATATAAACAGATTACTGATTTAATCGGTAAGACCCCATTAGTAGAATTGGGTAAGTATTCAGCATCCAAGGGTTTGGAGACTCCTGTAATTGCTAAGGTAGAATTCTTCAATCCAGGCGGAAGTGTAAAAGACCGCATAGCCCTCGCTATGATCGAGGATGCAGAGCAGAAGGGACTCCTCAAACCGGGAGCTACCATCATCGAACCTACCAGTGGCAATACAGGTGTAGGATTGGCTTTGGTATCAGCCGTGAAGGGCTACCACCTCATCCTCACCATGCCTGAGACGATGAGTATCGAGCGCAGAAACTTGGTGAAGGCTTACGGCGCACAGGTGAAATTGACCAGCGGCAAAGACGGTATGCCGGGTGCCATCAAGGCTGCCGAGGAGTTGAGAGATTCCATCCCTGGTTCTGTGATTTTAGGACAGTTCACCAACCCAGCCAACCCAGCCAAGCACTATGCTACAACGGGTCCTGAAATCTGGGCTGATACAGATGGCGAGATTGATATCTTCGTAGCCGGTGTAGGAACCGGTGGAACCATTTCGGGTATCGCCAAGTATCTGAAGGAGCAGAATCCTAACGTGAAGGTGATTGCCGTAGAACCAGCCACATCGCCTGTATTGAACGGCGGAAAGAGCGGTCCTCACAAGATTCAGGGCATCGGAGCCGGTTTCATTCCAGAGACTTACTCTTCTGAATACATTGATGAGGTATTGGACATTCAGAACGATGATGCCATCAAGGCTGGTCGTGATTTGGCTCAGACCGAGGGTTTGCTGGTAGGAATCTCATCAGGAGCTGCAGCCTTTGCAGCCACTGAGATTGCGAAGCGTCCTGAAAACAAGGGCAAGAAGATCGTAGCCCTCTTGCCAGATACAGGTGAGCGTTACTTGAGCACTGTACTCTATGCTTTCGAGGAGTATCCTTTGTAAATCGCCTCTCATTCGCTGAGATGCAGAAACGCAGAGAAGATTTCCATAAAGAAAGCGGAATCATTATAATTCCCCCAACCTGCTTTTCGCTATAGCGGGTTGGGGGTTATTGTATTATATAGAGCGGAAAATCGAACTGTAATCGTAATCAGTAATCATCCCACAAGCCTACGATATCTGAAGCAGAATCACTATAGAAATAGATTACTATTTCAAAATAAAATCTCCCTAAAGAGAATTTTCTCGAAACTTTTAGCTAACTTTGCAACCGAGTTATCAACCCAATCTGCATAACATGGATTCATATTCTGGAATCGTCATAGAAGAAAGTAGAAGGTCTGAGCAATTTTCTGACTTTACTCCCATACCTTGCAAAGGATTCAACCTTCTTTGCAAGGCTAAGCGCTATGGCAGATGGTGGGTGCTCAAAGGATTGAAGGAGCAATACCGTCAAGACGAAAACTACAAGAACCTGCTGCACAAAGAGTTCGATATTCTCATATCCCTGCAGCATCCCAACATCGTATCAGCCTACAGCATGGAAGAAATACCGGAAATGGGTACCTGTATCGTGATGGAATGGATAGATGGTATCACGCTGGAACACTGGAGCGGCAGGAAGCCTGAGGGAGAAGGCATCTTCCTCCAGTTGCTTGATGCTGTGCATTACATCCACGCCAAACAGATAGTACACAGAGACTTAAAACCTTCCAATATCATGATTACCCATAACGGCAATCATGTAAAGCTCATCGATTTCGGACTTTCAGATACCGATGATTTTGCTATCCTCAAACAGCCAGCCGGCACACAGGGCTACATCTCACCAGAACAGATTGTATCCCAACAGGCAGACATCCGCAACGATATCTTCAGTATCGGTTGCATCCTGGAAAAGATACTTCCTGGCAAGCCCTATACAGCTATCATCAAGCGCTGCAAGGTTCCCATAGCCCAGCGATATGCCAATGTTGACGAACTAAAAGCAGATTTCATGGCTCGCAGAAACAGCCATCCATCCGGTATCAAGCGTATCGCAATCGTAGTTTTGGTCTGTATCATCTTATTAGGTTTCATCAGTTATCCTTTACTGCATCAGCAGGAAAAGAACATTAGCATCACCCCGGCACATCACGAAGCCAAGAAGGATACAGTCATCCGCCAGCAAGCCGGTGATGCTGCCCCACTCTCCGAAAGCAAACATTCCCTGCAGCCAATCGCTGCTGAGCCATCTTCTGCATCCCATTTGCAAAGCATCGAACTCATATCCGAAGGCAAGAAGACAATTGACAAGATGTGGAAGGAATCCGGCATAGACACCATCCGGTCTGTTGAGAAAAAGAGCGAGGCATTCTATCGGTTTATAGATAAGAGCAATGATTTCATCACGACCACATATCCACAGACATTCTCTAAAGACATCGTCGGCAGCAAGAAGACCGATATCATCTATGAGCTGTCCTCCTATACCTCTGAGAGATATGTGAAACCCACCTTGTCGAGATTTCAAACTTCTAAGTAATGCTCCACGATGATGCCGTTCTTCTTACCTATAGCGTAAGTAACCGGTTTATCAACTCCATGTTTCCAGGCATGAAGATAAGCAGGCTCATGATTGATGAAATGATGGCACTCGAAGGTATCATCTTTCGTCAATCTGGTATTTTCAGATGACAGAACTCTGAAACTTCCGTTTCCCTGATACCTGATGATGCAGGTTCTGTCGGGCAGCCAGGAAAGTTTGAGCATCTGTCCCTCATAAAGATCATCGCATGAGATTTCCTTGCCTATAACCATCTGGCTCTGCCGTTCTCCCGTTCCTTGCGACAATCCAAACTCCTCAAAGTCCGCATAACCGAGAAATTTAGCCAGTACATCCTTGGTAAACCTACTGGCAGAAACCCCTTCGCTCACATATCCCCAGAATCGACGCAACGTAGAAGCACTCACCCTCTGCTGGGTACGCTCCTCCACCTTTTCGCTCAACCAAGCGAAGTCGCGAGGCACAACCATCTTGCGCCCTACCATCCTTTCTATCATTTCACGTAATATCTGTTCCATATGGCAAATTTACATAAAATTTCCGAATTATAAGTCAGTATGAATAAAAAAGCACAATGATTTCCCTCGAATTGTGCGAAATTAGCTTTTTTTTGAAATAATCAAGACCACAACTGCAAAAACAGCCATCATCGTGCTCTAAATCACAATAATTTCTTATACCATTCCGATAGGCTTTGAAGTCCAGATGTCTTTGTAGCATTCTTGGTACTTACGAGGTGCCGGAAAGCCTCCGGGAAGTCGTCATGATAGTCCTGACGAGTTGAAAAGAGGCTCATTCCACTTATTGCCTAACTATGGCACAATATTGCCCTCAACTAGGGCAACTTTTTGCCTTTGCCAGGCACAAAATGATGCGTCGGGAGAAAATCTTCGGGCGGTCTACCATCGCCATTCGGAATATGTTTTCCGGCTGCAGGATGCGTGGTTTTGCTCGTGAAAAGCCTTACTCTCGATTTTACCCTTCACCCTTCACCTTTTCGCCGGAAACCCCGATAAACACTGGGGTTGTGAGAGGTGAAGGGTTGGCTCCACCCTTCACCACCCTTCACCCACCCTTCACCTTATCACGAAGTCCAGCCATCATTGAAGACAGAAGCTGGTCATAATAGATGACTAAACATGGGTTCAGAGATGATTTCGCACCCTAAAAAAAGTCAGGGTGAAGGGTGGTGAAGGGTGGGTGCAGGGTCAGCGACACCCTTCACCCGTATAAACACTTAGCTATTAGACGTTTATATCTGATTGGTGAAGGGTGAAGGGTGTTTTTGAAAGTAGCTTTCTATCCACCTGCAGCCTGAAACTTCCATCCAGTTTTCTCAACTCCGGGTTCAAAGATACGAATTTTTCTCCATGATTCCACATTATAGACACACGAATTTACTGCTGCTCCGAAAAGAAGATTCAATTGCAGCAACCGTTTCTCTATATATAAAAAGGTGTAAGCTCGAGGAAAATGAGTTTGAACCAAATTGAACCAAATTGAACCAAAATGAACCAATCGCCAAAGTTTAAAGAATACTAAATGTTATGTTTTTACTTGAAAAATTCGTTTAAAATGCCTATATTTGCAATGCCGTAAGTAAAGGCAGCAGACATGTTAAGGAAACAACCATGCTTGGTTCGTACTGAGAATCTTGACAATTCATTGTACACAAGAACGAAGACAGAAGTTGTTCACCCAATCGTGTATTTTTGTATCCATTCCGCTTCGGCGGGATGGGTATCAACATATACCCATTGGTGTGAGCTGATTTTCATTCTTTGTGTACAGGTAGTCCAGAACCTTCAGAACAGAATGAAATTGGTTCGCACCTTTTTTGTGTCTAAATCTTTAAAACAATTTTAACAATGAAAGAACTGACATTAAACGAAGTAATCTCTAAATATATAGAGAAAGGCTTTGGCTCTATGAACAAAAATGACTTTGAAGTGTGGATATTCCATTATTTATTGGAGCACGAACTTCAAGGAAAGAAGAACTATGAAATCAGCATAGCTCTGAAGATACCAGAAAGCAAAGTTAAACGTCTGCGCTATGAAGCAGAACTGAAATATAGCAACAATACATCCGTTGACAAATATAATATGGTCTGCGAACATCTCAAACAGGCTCATTTCAAGAAAGACGGCAAGTGCATACAATTTGTCATAGAAGATATGTACTTGCGCAGATATTTAGACTCAACATTAAAAGCTGGAGGCAGATTTTCAGACAGCTCCTTCAACTCTGAAATAGTCTCAATGGATTACGACGACCTTGAGTATTTTCTCTGTATTCCAGCAGATGGTAAAGAAGAAATAAACAAGCTGCTAAAAGATGTTCGAAAAAGCAAGAACAACGAAAAGCTGACTTTCAAGGAACTGATGACGAAAATGGCAGAAAAACTCGGCACGGTAGCCTTGGACTTCACTGTGCAAGGTATTCTCAATGCTGCAACAACAGCATTGTTTGCATGAAAATAAATTAATAAACATTTATAATTTTAAATAAAAAGCATCATGAAACATTTAAGATTAATTTTACTGCTACTGGCAGTATGCTTCACACAGATTTCTTTCTCACAGGACTTATCAAAGAAATGGGACGAAGCAAAAAAATTCAAGTCTGCCATCGAACAGGTTCTTGCAGAAGCTGACACAGAGCAAGAAGCTGAGAATAAAATCAGTAGTCTGTTGGAAGGTGACGGCGAGTACATCACAAAACAAGAGAAGGTAAACTGCGCCAACGAATATTTCGAGAAATGCAAGAAGAAACTTGCCAAATGGGATGCAAAACTTGCTGCTGGCAAGAAAGTGTATTACAGAGATGCCGTGTATGCAGCCAACTACTACGTCTTGGGATTTAAGAAGATTTGCAACCAGGACTATTCCAAGGCTTTGGAATACCTCAAGCTGTGCCCACAGATTCCTGTCACCAAGATGTATACAGTAGCCCTGCAGTACCAGCTGAACAAAGACAAAGCTGCAGCATTGGCTGCCATGAGCTTTATAAACAAGCCTTCTAAACAACTGTCCGACGTGGCATCACAGTATGGGCTTGAAGACGTGTATCACGAAAAAATAATGTCACTTATTGCAGACAAGAAGCAAACTCTCAAGAGAGCTATCCGCTCAAAGGACTTTGAAACTCTTCTGTCGTTCATACCATACGACATACCAGTGGTAGACTCGCTTTTTGCAACGTGCGATGTTGATATTGCCACAGCAGGATGTAATATCGAAGAGGTAGAAGACTTCGATGACCGAAATGTCATTAAGATTTATAAAGTAGGAGACTACGACAGGGAATGGTCGAACAAAAATGACTATAAGGATTATTTCATAAATAAATGCATCTTCAAGCACGAGATGCCATGGGCGCTGAACACACTGGAGCGTTTTGACATTGAAGAAATAGCTAAAAGTTACCCTGTTAATCTGCAAATGCTGGCTTTAACCATTAAAGGTAAAATGACGGTCGGTGATTCAAGAGGCGTGGACCCAGAATACTACAAATTTTACAGTGGAATAGTATCATTGTGTAGTAAAATTATCACTTACCAAGGCCAGCACGACAACGTAAACGGGAGCAAAAAAGAACAGGATATGCTCAATTGTATAAAAACTTTCAAGTCACGAAACATATTGGCCAGTTTCCTTGTCGCAGTGATGGTGCAAGTGAATAGATACTCATCATATTTTACTCCGGAATTTAAAATGAAATTGTTTAACGCCACAAAGGAAATCGTTGACCAAGTTCCTTCGCTGAAGAATAACGAGTCTCTACCTGTCATTATAAGCAGCAACGGAAAAGTCACGAGAAAAGAAAACTGTAAGGAGATATACGAGCCTATAATGAACTTAATTTTGGCAGAATACAACAAGAATAAAGATAAATAAAATTCAATATGATGAAAAAAATATTATTAACAATATGTTGCGCATTTAGTATATCGCGAATTCAACAAGCAAGTGCAAAATTACGAAATGTTTTTGTAAAAGCACTCCT
>OMDB01000161.1_pt1 | contig 41090 bp, 38 predicted proteins | sample 1645161 | NCBI WGS metagenome assembly OMDB01 (sample SAMEA103958135, study PRJEB25191) | human gut metagenome
CAATAAAATAAACTTACATAATTTTGACAGGTGACCATTTTATGGCCACCCTTTGGAACTTGGATGTCTTTCTGCTCTTTACTTTTTAGAATATTATCTCGAACTCGCGTTTGCAGGTAATGAATGTTGGGGGCAAAGATTTTGCGGAGATAAGAATGTGTGGAAGTTTACGAATGGTGCCAGATTCTTTATGGGCTATGATGCTTCTAAACATGTAGACACGATAGACAATGATCATAAAGTGGTGTGGACTAATTTGACACCATTTCAATCAGACAAAGGTTTTACTGACTTGAAAGCCGAATTGCGAGACGAGGGAGTAAAATCTACGCTTGAACTCATCTCTATCTTAAAGCCTAAGAAAGTTGTATTTCTCGGTGGTAATGCCTTTGGCTTACTTGACAAATATGCTGATAATAACCTGAGACTACATTTTGAACATATAAAGGTTTTTGACAAGCTCCCCTTGGAAATAGGACGGTTATACAACATACCAGCATATTATGTGAGTCACCCGTCTGGTAAATGGCCGGTAAGTCATTGCTTTATCTCAGTATTCGTTTTTCTTCGCAACCTTATTGACATTTATGAGAATGACAAACTTACAAAGTCCTTAAAAATGGTTGCAGAAAGCATGAGAAAGGAATTTGCACTATGGCATGACCGAATTGAAACAATGTAAACAGCGCATCATGTGAACGAGAGGAACTTATTTTGTAAGTTCTATTTGTGGGAGCAGAGCAGATGCTGCTCAGTATCAATAATGATTAGCGACATAAAGCAAACTATTGCTGTCTGGTAAAACGCCAAAGAAGAAATGTATCCTCCCATCGCCCCTTAAAAATAGGACTTCGGGGAGGATACATTTCTCCTTTGGCGTTTTACCAGACAGCAATAATCACTTATATTTAGCATAAACCATCACTGGCCTTTGCTTTGATGCTCCACGATAGATCTCCATCACTTTAGCCACACAGTCTCGCGACACCGTGAAACAACCACGACTCTCTGAACCTATCGGTATATAGTCCCTTTCACCCGAAAATCTCGTCACCTTTCCTGCCGAATGAATCAAGATGCCACGTGGCTCGGCAAGATAGTTCGTTCTGTCAAGCCCCCTTAGGCGGACGCTATTCTTAAACTTGTAACCTTTTCCTACCATCACGTAACGTCCCAGGCTCGAGCACCCGCTGCCAAACTCATTGCTGAACTTCGGAGTGGCATCTGTGTTCCCCTTGCCACTGCCGTGCATACAATAGCTGCTCATCACGCGCTTGCCATGCTGCAAGTCGTATATGAAGAACCGCTTTTTGCCCGAAGGTATGGAGAAATCTACCAGGATATAATAATCTGTACTATACCCTCGTCTGTCGCAATAGTCCCTTACTTGAGAAAGGTCCTCACAATCCACCTTGCCATACCAAAGTCTGGCATCGATGTAATTATTATACAATGGTTTCGTGAACCTATTGTATATAGGTGGAACAAATGGAATGCAAGCTATTAGCAACAAGATCACTAACAACACTTTCAAAACTCGTTTCTTATTCATTGTCATCAAGGAAAGAATATTTTGTATTTAAGTGAAAATACACCATTAATTGAAATGGCCTATCCATTGTCCATATTCGCAGTAGACTACCCGACTATTTTTGTCTATAGTAATGCATACGCCATAACTTTCTGATGTTGAATACTGACATTCATACATTCCTTTGTCATTTTTCTTCCATTTTGGGGAAGCCTCAATCTGTTGGATAAAATCCTTTGAGATTTTTTTATCAAGCAACAGTACATATAGGGCATGACTTTCAGGCAGTCCAGATTGACAAGAGAAATTCACCAACTGATATGGTGGGAAAGATACTCCTGTGTTTTTATTAAACACTTTACGATTGGCAAATTCCTCAAGTTCAAAGGCTGTGGCTCCGTCACTGAGATGTATTGTAAATCCTTGTTTGGTGATTTCCATATCAAAAAGTGGTTCGTAGCTTACACTCTTAACAGGTGATTTCATATACTCACTATCCCAAGCCCTTCTGAAAGAAATACAAGTGTCACCTTCGTTGGTCCAGAACACATTATCTTTTGAAGAACATAAGTTTTTCAGTTTGTGAATGTATCTTTCCGACAGGGGGTTGTCGAAATCATAATAAATATCCGTAAGTTTAGCATCGAACATAAGGGGGGGTACTACATTTTTCTTGTAGGTGAATGCTGGAAAGTCATCGAGCCCGGTTATTGCAACGATGTCATCACGAGTCTTATATGGTATCTTATCTTCGCTTAAAGAAGAAGGGAAAAATTCGTTCTCGGCAATGTAGACGGTTGTATATGTTAACAACGCAACAGGCGATATAAACATCAACGGAATTCCAATCCACCAATATCTCATGCCATACCTCTTCATCTTACGAGGAAGCATCAACGAACATAACAACCAAGAGCCTGAACAGTCGGCAAATGTACGGAACTTCTTATTCTTCTTTCCAAGCCAATGGTAAAAAAACAAATGGTCTATGCCCTTTAGAATAAGAAGAGCAATCAAAATTGCCGGAATTGCTATAACGATAAACAATATTGTTTTCATATCTATAAAGAATTAGTGTTCGAAGGAACGTCATTCACTTTCTGTGCCACTTCCTTGGCTGCTGTCTGTACATGGTCGTCACTACCCTTTGCAAAACTTGCGGTGCTGGTTGCTACAACCATCATCAGCACAATCATTAACTTCTTCATCGTCTTTATTATTTTAGATTGTTTTATCTTATTGACAATGCAAAGGTAAAGTGACTATCCTGAAGCGAGAAACATTCTGGAGTTGCTTGTATAAGATGTATGGTTTATTGTATATCTTGTGCTTATCGTGTTCTTGTAACCAATCCAGGCGCTATGCCGTGGTGAAGCCAATTCCAACCTCTACTCCAATAACTTTGATTACTTCATCTCCTTTTATCAAGCAAAGTTAAGAAGGAATATCTACATGGAATAATCATTACGTAAGGCTTGTATGAAATGATAGATAAAATGTAGAAGAGGTAAGTTTCATCTGTTGAGCCAAGATATATGAAGACCTCAACTCCCTGCAAACTAAAAAGAATAAGTCCTGTAAATCTTTCGACTTACAGGACTCTGTTGCGGAGAGATAGGGATTTTATACCACTCTACCATTTTCTGTAACTCGTTGATATTCAAGTGCCGTCTTTAGGCATTTTCGCTTGTTTTGCACGAAAAATGGCGCAGAACTGGCGCAAGACAAAATATCGCTCAAGAATAAAAACTTGAGCGATATTTTTTTGACGTGTATATACTAGCATCGCGGACACGCTTACAAGTGGCTCTGAAAACATCATACTTTTAAAGTCTTGAATCAACTATAAAGGTTCTGAAAAACAGGCGCTTAGTCAAATTTATTTAGTTGCGTTTGTTAATTAATTTGCTCATATTCAAACGATTACGTGATTGTTAACAGAGTATTGATGTGAATCTACCAAACTAAACTCCGTAAAACCACGAAAAGACTATTCATTTATTAGGATATGGGAATCTGAGCCTTCCAATCTGACACCTACTTCTAAGTATAAGAAATGTAAAAATCACTATTTCTCGGTATTGTACAATTTCTAAATAACCCCACCTTTGCAGCCGTAAAAGAAATAGATATGACAAAAGGATTAGGAAAGATTAAAAAGAAATACATCTTCCTGGGGTTATTGGCCGTGATTGTTCTGGGAGGTTTGGCGAAGGCTTACTCGGCCTGGGTGGGTACTACCCGCATCGCATTCCTCAACTATCAGGCTATTGCGCTGGGACAGATTTCGCATGCCAACGACAATGCGATGATTAAACTGAGTGAAATTTCAACCGATGATTTCGGCCATCTGGGAGATTACGATATGATTATCGTGAATGGTATGGGACTCCGAATTGACGAGAACCAGCGCAAACAGTTGGAAGAGGCTTCCTACAAGGTGCCGATCCTGACTCATGCAGCTACCAACCCAGCCAACAATATCGTATCGGTAGATAACTTCGATGCAGATTATCTGATGCAGTACATCGAGAACGGCAGTAAGAAGAATTATCACAGTATGCTCGCTTACATCCGTAAGTTTATCGACGGAAAGAAGTTCATGGCTCCAGAGCCGGAACGTGTGGATGAGCGACCAGACTATCTCCTGACTCATTTCGATCCGAATGATGAAAAGGGTGATGAACTGGGCTTCAACAGCATCCGCGAGTACAATGCCTTCCTGGCAAAGAACGGTTTATATAAAGAAGGTGCTCCTACCATCATGCTCACCGGTTTTATGGGTTCGGCTCCTGATATGGAGAAGGCTTTCGAGAAGAAGGGATTCATGGTGTATCGCATCAATAAGCTTCAGAGCTTTATCGCCGGTCATCATGCCGACAGTATCCAGGCGAATGCCGTAGTGAATATGGCGCATGGCAGACTGGGCGATTATTTCGTGGAGTTTCTGAAGCAGAAGAATATTCCACTGTTCTCACCTCTTAATATCAACCGCTTGACTACCGATTGGGAGAACGACAAGCAGGGAATGAACGGCGGCTTCATGTCGCAGAGCATCGTGACTCCGGAGATTGATGGTGCCATCCGTCCATACGTGGTTTTCGGTCAGCGCATCAACAAGGAGGGCTTGCAGGAGGTTTACGGCATCCCAGACAGAATGGAGAGTTTCGTGGAGAGCGTGCAGGGCTATGTAAATCTGAAGAACAAGAAGAACAGCAGCAAGCGCATCGCCATCTTCTACTTCAAGGGCCCGGGTCAGAATGCACTTACCGCTTCGGGAATGGAAGTGGTTCCATCGCTCTACAATCTCCTGGTTCGCTTGAAGAATGAGGGATACAATGTAGGCAAGCTGCCAGCCAATCCTCAGGAACTGGCAAAGATGATCCAGGCTCAGGGTGCCGTCTTCGGAACCTATGCCGAGGGTGCCTATACCAAGTTCCTCCAGTCTGGACATCCAGCCCTGGTTACCGCCCAGCAGTTTGCCGGATGGACCCAGAAGGCTTTGTCTAAGAAGATGATCAAGGAGATGAATCAGCTCTATGGTTCCTTCCCAGGCAAATATATGGCTACCGATGACGGTAAGTTGGCGGTGGCAAGACTGCAGTTTGGTAATGTGGCTCTGCTTCCACAGGTGATGGCAGGCGTGGGAGGCGACTCCTTCAAGATTGTGCATGGCACCGACCAGGCACCTCCTTACACCTATGTTGCCTCTTATCTTTGGGCACGTTATGGTTTCAGTGCCGATGCACTCATTCATTTCGGAACCCACGGCTCTCTGGAATATACTCCGAGAAAGCAGGTAGCACTCGACAGCAACGACTGGAGTGACCGATTGATTGGTGTGGTTCCACATCTTTATATATATACCATCGGCAATGTAGGCGAGGCGATGATTGCCAAGCGCCGTACCTACGCTCAGACCCAGAGCTATCTCACCCCTCCTTTCAAGGAGAGCAAGTTGCGACAGACCTATAAGCAGTTGAGCGATGCCATCCAGTCATACGAGAAGAAGGCATCTGTCGAACAGTCGCTCAAGGTGAAGGCGCTGACCGTGAAGATGGGAATCGCCCGAGAACTGGGGCTCGATGCTAAGCAGATGAACAAGCCTTATTCTGCAGATGAAATTGCGAGAGTAGAGAACTATGCAGAAGAGTTGGCAAACGAGAAGATTACCGGCAAGCTCTATACTTTGGGTGTGCCATACGATAACGATGATGTCCGCACCAGCGTCTATGCGATGGTTACAGATCCTATTGCCTACGGAATGTTGGCAGTAGATAAGTTGAAAGGTCGTGCCCAGGAGGGTGTGGAGAAGCACAAGCAGCTTTTCGACCGTCTCTATCTGAGCAAGGCACGCAATACCGTGACCCAGCTTCTGGGTTCAGTCTCGGTTTCTGATGAATACATCTGCCGTTATGTTGGAATCACTCCTGCCGAACTCCAGATGGCACGTAAGGTTGAGGCGATGCAGTCTGCTCCAGATCCTATCCAGATGATGATGCAGATGGCAGACCAGATGGGTGGAGCGAAGGAGGCGAAGCCAAAGAAGGTGGATCACCGTACGGTAAGCGAACTCCGTGCTGCCAAGGTTTCTAATAAGAAGAAGGTTCCGCAGATGAGCCGTGAGGCTTTCGAGAAGATGGAGCAGACCGGCCGCTTCCCTGACAAGATGATGGAAGCCATCAAGAAGGAACAGAAATGGTATCAGGATGATTTGAAGAAGGCGAAGATGGCGAAGGCCGGCAAGGCATCTCAGAAATCTTCTAAAGATAAGGGTATGATGATGTCGAAGGCACCAAAATATACCCGTCAGCAGATTCATCTGGCTCAGGCGATTACTACCGTAGAGCATGCCTTGCAGAATGTAGGCAAGTATTCGGAGGCGCTCCGTCAGAGTCCGCTCAATGAGATGTCCTCGCTGATGAATGCCTTGAATGGCGGCTTTACCGCTCCTTCTCCTGGTGGCGATCTTATTGTCAATCCCAACACCTTGCCCACAGGTAGAAATCTCTTCTCCATCAATGTGGAGAACACTCCGTCGGAAGATGCTTGGGAGAAGGCTAAGGAACTTTGCGACAATACCATCAAGATGTATCGTGAGCGTCATAAGGGTGAATATCCACGCAAGGTGAGCTATACGCTATGGAGCAGCGAGTTCATCGAAACAGAGGGTGCCACAATTGCCCAGATTCTGTATATGCTCGGTGTAGAACCGGTAAGAGATGCCTTCGGTCGTGTCACCGATTTGCGTCTCATCCCATCTAAGCAGTTGGGCCGTCCTCGTATAGATGTTGTAGTTCAGACTTCGGGTCAACTTCGCGACCTGGCAGCATCCCGTCTATTCCTCATCAACAAGGCGATAGAGATGGCGGCAAATGCCAAGGGTGATAAGTACGACAACCTGGTGAAAGCTGGTGTTACCGAATCGGAACGAGTGCTCGTAGAGAAAGGCATGTCGCCAAAGGAGGCTCGCGAAGTGAGTATGTATCGAGTGTTTGGAGGCGTAAACGGCAACTATGGTACCGGTATCCAGGAGATGGTAACCGCAGGCGACCGCTGGGATAAGGATAGTCAGATTGCCGAGGTTTATATGAACAATATGGGTGCCTTCTATGGTGATGAGAAAAACTGGGAGACTGTTCGCAAGGCTGCTTTCGAGGCAGCGCTGACCCGTACCGATGTGGTGGTTCAGCCACGACAGAGCAACACCTGGGGTGCCTTGAGTCTCGACCATGTATATGAATTCATGGGAGGTATGAACCTCGCAGTGCGCAACGTAACCGGTAAGGATCCGGATGCTTATCTCGCCGACTATCGCAACCATAGCAATATGAGAATGCAGGAGGTGAAGGAGGCTATCGGCATCGAGGGCAGAACCACCATCTTCAACCCTGCCTATATCAAGGAGAAAATGAAGGGTGGAGCCAGCAGTGCCAGCACGTTTGCAGAAATCGTAACCAATACCTACGGCTGGAATGTGATGAAGCCAAAGGCTATCGACAAGGAGATGTGGGACGAGATATATAATGTATATGTCAAGGACAAGTACCATCTCGGTACCAAGGAGTTCTTCGACAAGCAGAATCCGGCAGCGCTGATGGAAATGACCGCCGTGATGATGGAGAGTGCCCGCAAGGGAATGTGGAAGGCTACTCCTCAGCAGCTCAAGGACATCGCCAAGCTTCATATCGAGACTGTGAACAAGTATAAGCCTTCATGTTCCGGTTTCGTCTGCGACAATGCCAAGCTCCGCAACTATATCGCCAGCAAGACCGATGCTGCTTCTGCCAAGGAATATCAGCAGAATGTAGAGCAGATACGCGATGCTGAGGCTGCGAAGAACAGCAGCGACAAGGGTATGGTGATGAAGAAGGAGACGCTGAACGAGGACGCTCAGAAGACCACTACTGTGGTGAGCGGAATCGTTGTAGGTGTAATCGTCATCGTAGCTTTCGTGATGTTGGCTATCCTGATTCGCAGAAGAAGAAAGAATATGGTAGAATAGAAATGGAAACATTAGTTTTAGTAATGATGATATTGGTTTGCTTCAGTTTTGTGCTGAAGCAGACCTTCCACGGAGTGAAGGAGATTATGATCATCTCGGTGCTCGTAGCCTTCTTCGTGGGAATGACCTGGCCACTTGCCATCGAGCAGTCGAAGACGCAGATTGCGGCCTGGATAGCCGACCAGAGGCTGATGCTCGATATGGCGGTGCTGCTGAGTATCGACGTGGCACTCACGATGCTTTTCTGTGTGCACCACGTAGATCTGAAGACTTCAGAACATGTGAGTCGCCGCAAATGGGTGTTCTTCATATTCCTGAAGTATTTCCCGGGTTTGCTGGTTTTCCCAGTGCTGTTCAGTGTTCTGGTGATGACCATCTTCCTGCTTCCCGGCGTATCGTTCCAGGTGGTAGCCTGGGTGCTTGCCGTAGTGCTGCTGGTCTTGACACCGGTATTCACCTACGGTTTGAGATGGCTCTTGCCGGAGCGACCAATCCGCTTGGAACTGCTCTTTCTGGTAGAGGTGTTGCTCGGACTGATGGGCATCATCGGTACGGTGAATGGCAGGACAGCGGTAGCAGGATTCAACAGTTTCGATTCCCTTTCGCTTCTTGGGGTCATCGCCATCGTCATCGTAGGAATGGCAATAGGGTGGGGCTACTATCGCATCAAGATGCAGCGCTTATCACAGAAAATGTAAAGGCGCAAGCCCTAACTAAACACTAAACATTACACATTAAACATTAAAAAAAGATGAATTACATATCAGACGTATTGTTTTGGATTTCCACAGGCATGCTGGTTCCTGTGATTATTTTGTTGATTTTCTTCTTCCTCAGAGCCTTGCTGCTCCTCGGAGGTTTCTTCGGACAGTATCTTGTAAAGCGCAAGTCGGGTGCGGAGATTCGTGAACAGATGAACACCTTGACACTCGACAACATCGATACCCTAGGCGATCGATTGCCAAAGAACAAGCAGGCTGTCATCGTTTCCTATATGAAGAAACTCGTGGACAACCGTCAGAGCAAGGCGCAGGTAAACCGCATCCTCGACCAGTATGCGCAGTTTGTAGAGAAGGATCTTTCGCTTCCTTCTACTCTTCTGAAGATGGGTCCGATGCTCGGTTTGATGGGTACCTTGATTCCTATGGGACCAGCCCTGGTAGGTCTTTCTGCCGGCGATATTGCTTCGATGGCTTACAACATGCAGGTGGCTTTCGCTACCACCGTAGTGGGATTGTTCTCTGCAGCCATCGGTTTTGTAACCAAGCAGACCAAGAATCGCTGGTACACCGAGGATATGAGCAACCTCGAGTTTATGGCAGACCTGATTGATGAGAAAAAGTAACTCCTTAACATCTTGAAAAGAATATGAGACAAAGACGCAGAAGTCGTCTCTCGCATGATGGCGAGGAAGATGATCCGATGAGCGTAGTGAGCAACCTCTTCGATGTGGCGATGGTATTTGCCCTCGCCCTGATGGTGGCACTCGTTTCGCGCTATAATATGACGGAAATGTTCAGCAAGGATAACTTCACGATGGTGAAGAACCCTGGCAAAGAGAATATGGAAATCATTACCAAGGATGGACAGAAGATCAATCGCTATACTCCTTCAGAAGACCAAAGTAATAAGTCGGGCAACAAGGGTAAGAAGGTGGGCATCGCCTACCAACTTGAGAATGGCGAGATAATATATGTGCCTGAATGAGACGTATTATAACTTGGAAAAAATATCATCGCTGGATAGGCTTGATCGTATCGGCGTTCATGCTTATATTCTGCGTTTCTGGCATTATTCTCAATCATCGACAATTATTTCGTAGTTGTGATGTAGATAGATGTTGGATGCCTTCCAACTACCACGTAGCCAATTTCAATAATGGAGTGGTTAAGGGTAGTCGGAATATAGGTGCAGACTCTGTGCTGGTGTTTGGAGGCGCTGGATTATGGTTGACAGATACTAAAGGTGAGCAATGGCATGATTTCAACGAAGGTATTGATGAAGGTGCCGATAATCGCAATATCCGCAATGTTGTAAAGACAAAGAATGGAAGACTATGGTGCGCAACGCAATATGACCTATATTGTAGAGAGGGTAAGAATTGGAAGAAAATAGTATTACCCAACAATGAAGAGCGAATAGCCGATGTTTGTCTTACTAAGGATAGTACGAGCATTATAGTGTTATCACGCTCTAAAGTCTACATGGTGTTGGATGGAGCAATTAGAACTCTCACAATACCTGCCCCAACAGGATATAGTCCTTCTACAACTCTCTTTAAGACTGTGTGGCAACTGCATAGTGGAGAGTATTTTGGTATGGCGGGCAGGCTTGTTGTCGATGCGATAGCTGTAGTGCTAATAATATTGTCGCTCACAGGAATAGTGATATTCCTTCTTCCCTATGATATCCGTAGGTTGAAGCGCAAAGGTAAGAAAAACTCTATGAAGAGTCGTGGACGACAGATGGTGTGGAATATGAAATGGCACAATCGCTTTGGGTATTCCACCATTATCCTAACCCTTTGGATAGCTATTACAGGCATGTGTCTTCGCCCACCATTGATGATACCATTGGTAATGAAGAAGATGTCGGCACAGACTGATAGCAACAACGTATGGCATGATAAACTAAGAGCTATAAGATGGGATGTAGCAGAAGACTGTTGGATAGTTTCAACCTCTGATGGTTTTATGCTGGTGGATGAATATCTCGTAGAACCCCCAATGCTAATAGCAAAGCATAAGGCGCCAACCGTAAGTCCGATGGGAGTAACGGTTTTCGAGAAAGATAGCGCAAGTGACGAATGGATAGTAGGGTCGTTTAGTGGTCTGTATCGTTGGAATATAATGTCGGTCAGAGTGGTAGATTATTTTAGCCATAAGCCAAACAAACAAACAACGATGCGCCCTGTTTCAAATTCGCAGGTTAGTGGATATTCCAATGACTTCTCGTTAGGCAACCCAATAGTCTTTGACTATACAAAAGGAGCCTCAGAGAAATTGCAGATGCCTTCAGAAATTGCCAATGCTAAGATGTCGCTATGGAATATGGCGTTAGAGCTGCATGTAGGCAGATGCTATTCGCCATCCCTTGGTCCTATCTCCGACCTCTTCGTATTCTTGTCAGGATTGATAATATCGCTGACTTTACTTTCGGGATATATCATCCTGCGCAGACAACGAAACCGACGCAAAGCTAAAGTGATATCTGTAAATCAATAACAAAAATCTCTAATAATCATAATAATTAAGTAAATCAATTTGAAGTATGAAAAAGTTTAAGACAATGATGGCCATGATGTTGGCTTTGGTTTCTATGTGTGTAGCATTCAGCTCTTGCAGCAGTGAGGATGATACTGTGGCAGCTGCCAAGGAAATTGCCGGTTCATACACCGGCTCTCTGGATATGACCGTAATGGGTAAGGCTTCTACATACGAGAATGTTACTATGAAGATCGAGGCGGTAGATGATGCTACTGTCAAGGTTATCTTACCTGCTTGTGGCGAGGGCATGATGGCTCTTCCGGCTCTGGAGGTTCCTGCTGTAAAGGTTTCTGGTTCCAATGGTGCTTATGCATTCGCTAAGGAAAATTATGCTGGTACTGTTACCGTGAATGGTGCAGAAAAGAAGTACACTGTTACTTTGCAGGGTACATTGAAGGACAAAACCATGACCGTCAACTATTCTGTGCAGTATGGCAAGATGCCTATGCCAATGATTGGTAAGTTTGTTTGTACAAAATAAGAAGATTGTTTCAGGATAAGTTTTGATATAACTCGATGAAACAAAAGATATTCGCACTATTCCTGATCCTTTGCGGATTGTGCCTGAATCTGAAAGCCGAAACCCAGGGTGATATCGTGGGTAGAGTGCTCGATGATTCGGGCGCACCTCTGGTGCGTGCCACCGTACAGATGGTGAATGCCAAGGGAGGAGTAACCACAGACGAAGATGGATATTTCCGCATTCCTTATAATAAGGTAGGGGCGGTGAAGGTAAAGGTGAGCTATGTGGGTTTTCAGACTCAGACCTTTATCCTAAAGACTGATGACAAGAAGGGCGATCAGCATGTTCTTCGTCTTCAGCCGGATGCTACAGCCCTCGGTCAGGTGGTGGTAACCGCAACCCGAACTCCGAAGGCTTTGAAGGATGCTCCTGTGGTAACCCGTCTGATTACCGCCAATGATATCAAGATAGCTGATGCTACCAATATCCAGGACCTCCTCACCGAGCAGATGCCGGGTCTGGAATTCGGCTATGCCATGAATCAGGAGACTTCTCTCAATATGAATGGTTTCGGTGGAAACGCCGTACTCTTCCTCGTAGATGGCGAGCGATTAGCTGGCGAAACCATGGATAACGTAGATTACAGCAGATTGAATCTGGATAATGTGGGACGTATCGAGATTGTGAAAGGTGCTGCTTCGGCACTCTATGGTGCCAATGCCGTAGCCGGAGTTGTCAACATCATCTCCCGTGAAAACAGCGAGCCTTGGACTGCCAATATCAACACCCGCTACAACGACTTCAACAAGGAGTGGCGTCACGGCGGAAGCTTCAGCTTCAATGCCGGAAAGTGGAATTCGCAGACCAGCATCCAGCGCACCACATCAGATGAGGTGCAGCTCACCAGTCCTTTCGATACAGAATCCAACATCCTCCATATCTATGGTGGCGAGACCTTCAATGTGAAGGAGCGACTTACCTACAAGCTCTCTAACAAGGTGAAGCTGATAGGTCGTGGCGGCTATTTCGCCCGTATCAGCAATCGCAGCAACTACGATGACCACTATAAGGATTATTCTGCCGGACTGAAGACGGTGATGAATCTCTCGGAGAATGATAATCTGGAGATTTCTTACGGCTTCGACCAGTATGACAAGGCTCGGTATGTGAATGATGAGCGTACTCACGACCACGATTATACCAACCGTCAGAACACCGTCCGTGCCCTCTATTCCCATATCTTCGGCAAGAATACATTGACGGCAGGTGCAGATTTCCTCAACGATTATCTCACCACCTATCAGTTTGCCAACAATGGTTCCAAGACTCAGAATTCATACGATGCCTTCGCCCAGTTCGATTACAATCCTTTGCAGTGGTTGAACATCGTGGCAAGTCTTCGTCATGATTACTTCTCTGCATCCAGTCAGCATGCCACTACCAGTCGACTGGCTCTGATGACCAAGTGGAAGGGTTTCTCCATCCGAGCCAACTATGCCGGCGGATTCCGTGCCCCAACCCTCAAGGAGATGTATATGAACTTTGATATGGCAGGTATGCAGATGATTTACGGTAATCCGGATCTGAAGCCGGAGAAGAGCAACAACTTCAACCTGGCGTTGGAGCATACCGGCAGAGTGAAGAATGCAGGCTTCTTTACCGGTCAGTATAGTCTTACCCTGATGGGCTATTATAATAAGTATGATAAGCGCATCACGACAGGTGATTATGAAGACTATCAGCCTGGTGCAGGTCAGCCGGATGTGGCTTCCCGTTATTGCAACGAGGATGGAGTAGAGGTGAGCGGCATCGAGTTCAGTGCCCAGTACCGTTCGGATATGGGACTCGGTGTGAAACTCGACTACAGTTATCTCCATGTGGGTGGCAGAAGCGTAGATTCCCAGTTCTCCCAGCCTCGTCCGCATTCAGCTACCTGGCGTCTCGACTATGATCGTCAGCTCTGTTCGTTCTATCGTATCAATGCTGCTCTGTCAGGCAGATACCTGTCATCTCCAGATACGAACATCGAGAAGCATGACCAGGCATATCAGTTGTGGAAGTTCACGCTTCAGCAGCGATTCCTGGATGCCGTCAATCTGAATTTTACGGTAGATAATCTTTTCGGTTATACACCAAAGAACTATTATTGGAGTTCGGCGATGACCACCGGTCGCACCTTCTCAGTGGGGCTTTCCGTTGACATCGATCGCGTAGTGAATCTGTTCTAGAAATCGCCATAAGGGCTGTTTTCAGACACAAAATAGGGTAACAAAGCCATAGTGAAGGATGCTTTTCTTTAATTTATGCCGTACTTTCGGTATAAAATCGTAATTTTTGCAGTGATATAAAACCTATTCATTGAAAATTATGATATGAAGAATCATTCCAACTATGGCTTTTTTGGCTAGCCTTTCATTATCAGCCAAGGATGTGAAGAGTGTTTCTCTTCCTGCTGCCGATGTTATCGATGCTCCCCATGCATGAACTGTACCGCCTTTATGGTCTGAATTACAAGGCGGATATCGAGGATGCCGTGAAAAGCTAATTTTTCTTTGAAGCGTTAAAGTTGGGTTATTTGATCCACTTGCACCCGTTAGACAATGCTCATGCCGAGCATACTACCAAAAAAGTCCTGCAAGTCTTTCGACTTACAGGACTCTGTTGCGGAGAGAGAGGGATTTTATACCACTCTACCAGCTTCCGTAACTTGTTGATATTCAAGTGTTGCCTTTAAGCATTTTCGCTTATTTTGCTCAAAAAATGGCGCAGAACTGGCGCAAGAAGAAACGTCTTAAAACACTGTATGTGAATGACTTATGTTACACAATTTAACTATTTTAAGAAATCTATCGACTCTATTTTCTACTCCACCCCTCAAATCTTTGAGGAGATTATGGAATTACGACACTCGCTTCTTGCTTTTAAACAAGTCGGTTGCCATTGTTTTATGTTTATCTTCTCATTGCCTTTGTATTATGTTTATGAATAGCCCTTATGAAAGGGGGATAATACTTCATCATGACCACTATCTTACCATAATTATTAAATACCTATAAGTCAAATATGGCTCTGAAAGTTGTATCTTCATGTAGCATCATTGATTTTCAAGATGTTACATAACTTTTATAGGCATTGAAATATGTAGCCTACTTGTAGCGTCTTGTAGCACGATGTAGCGTTATATCCTATTATTGGTACAAAGTTAGTATGAAACAATTAGAATAAAGATAAATTTCTCGTGTTTGACACAAACTTTGCACCAAAATACTGATGTTAGAGGCTACAAACAAAGTTCTTTACCTTTGCTCAGTATTCTTCCTTGGTCATACCTCCTGTCTCTATCATTGAGTCAAGTACATCGCCAAGTTCATCAAAAGAAATATCATGATGATATTCTTTAGTCATTCCATCCTTTTCTCCATAGATACGGTAGTAATCAGAGCCTTCATCCAAAGCAATATATACCTTAACTTGAAATTGGAAGCCATTCACCTGCATGACAAGTGCCGCCATAGTGAAGTCTTCGCCATTGGTATTCTTGATAATTTGGGTAGCATACATCTTTGAGATGCCTCAACTATTGATTTTGAGATGCCTCAACTATTGATAATGTCTATCGGGGTTGTATGAAGGAAAAACTGCTTTGTAAGAGTTAAAAATGTTACCATTGACTCATTTCCTTGCCTTGAAATTTGCGTGTACAAAGGAATAAGGCTAACTTTGTGGTCGTTAATAATGTGTATTTACACAAAATAAACAAATAGAAATATGGAAATCCGTAGAGAGAAATATCTGGATCTACTTATCCACAGTTGTGGAAATGGGTTGATAAAAGTGATAACAGGAATGCGCAGATGCGGCAAGTCATACCTGTTGTTCACCCTTTTCAAGAATTACCTCATAAAACAAGGAGTGAAAGAAGACCATATCATAGGGGTAAATTTGGAGAACCGACTGAATAAAAGTTTGAGAGACCCCGACGCATTACTTCAATACATAGATAGCCGCCTTTCATCAGACGGTCAATATTATGTTATGCTGGATGAAGTACAGATGGTCAGCGAGTTTGAGGATGTATTGAACTCATTCCTAAGCATAAGCAATGTGGATGTGTTTGTTACTGGCTCTAATGCAAAATTCCTGTCTAAGGATGTAATCACTGAGTTTCGTGGACGAGGAGATGAAATACACGTGCGTCCATTGACCTTCAGAGAAGTTGCAGATTTCCGTGATGACCATTCGCAAGATATGATTCGTGAATATATGCTCTATGGAGGATTGCCACAGGTCGTTTTAGAAAACGATGTCAACAAGAAGGTGAGTTATCTGGAACAGCAGATGGAGCATACTTATTTGCGTGACATAAAAGAGCGGTATGAAGTTCGTCAAGATAGCGATTTGTCAGAACTAGTGGACATCATGGCATCATGTGTGGGGGGGCTGACCAATCCTCCAAAGATTGCAGACACTTTTAAAAGTGTAAAGCATAGTAGCATTTCGGTGGATACCATACGTCTCTACTTGGAATATATGGAGGATGCGTTCGTGTTGGAACGTGTTACTCGTTATGACATTAAAGGAAGAAAATACATAGATTCGCCGTTTAAGTATTACTTTGAGGATTTGGGACTGAGAAATGCCCGATTAGGATTTCGGCAAGTAGAACCAACGCATATGATGGAGAATATGCTCTACAACGAGCTTCGTGCTATTGGAATGAAGGTGGATGTAGGACAGGTATTTACCGAAGTGAAAATCGAGGATGGATCCCGTCAGCGCAAGACGCTGGAAATCGATTTCGTCTGCAACCGTGGCTATGAGCGAGTATACATCCAATCGGCCTATGCGATGGAAACAGAAGAAAAACGGGATCAAGAACTGGCCTCACTACGTAAACTTCGCGACGGATTTCGCAGAATCGTAATTGTAAATGGGCTACAACCTACCTACATGAATGAAGAAGGCGTGTATATTATAAATCTTATGGATTTTTTGCGCGACCCAGAGAAATACATGGAGGAGAGAGTATAAAAACACAATATTCTTAAACTAGTAATATTATGTTATGTCTGAGTTTATCAAAGCCATCGGCATATTTTATAAGAATGAATTAAATGTCATCAATACGTATTTAGTCAACCAGCCCCCCAAAACCATGCCAAATCTAAACTCACTGATTGCGGCATTACCTTTGCTAGCTTTAGTGGCGTAATATAGGATTGAAGCAAACGATAAGATACATGGTTAAATCATATACCACATTAAATAATATGACATTAGAAAAAATCTATAACAAATGGCTATCCATTCAGCCACTGTCTGAAGCTGATCAGAACAAACTCAGTATGAGGTTTACTGTTGAGTATAACTACAAATGCGTAATAGCCGCCGAACTATCATTGATGTATAATCGTATTGCAGATAGTACAAGCAGTCCTTGCTTAGAAAATGAAACCTCAAAACTATAATTGTTATGTAAGGTTCAACAAAGAGACATCCCATAAGAAAAATCATAATACTACGTTAACATACTTAATAAAAGAAACAAACTTATGACAGACAATTATATGATAAGACGGGCAATCCCCGACTTGCTCGACAAGAAATACTACATACCTGAATACCAACGAGGCTACCGATGGGAGAAAACGCAGGTACTGGATCTTTTGCAGGACTTGTATGCTTTCTTCATTGGTGACACTAAAGGACAATTCTATTGTCTTCAACCCATTGTGGTGAAGGAAAAACAGATGAACAACGAATTGTGGTATGAGGTGATAGATGGACAACAACGCTTGACAACTATTCGTATCATCATGCAGATATACGACCAATTGAACAGCAACATGTTTACCGCCATATCACATAAGTACACCATCATGTATGCCACACGTCCTGATATGGTGGATATTTTTGAGTCAATCAAAATTGTTCCTCCTACAGCATCATCACCTGCTACCATTGATGAAATTCCCAGCAAATGGAGTCACATGATAGATTCTGTATATATCTACCATGCTGCAAAGACCGTTCTCAAATGGTTTATGGAAGATTTGTCAAGAGTAGGTGTCTTCTCCCAATATTTCTACCAGACTGCTAATAGCGGAACAAAGTCCGTACAGGTCGTATGGTATGAAACAAATGAAGAAAAGGAGCCACACGATATATTCAACAGGATGAATTCGCTGAAAGTGGAACTGTCGTGTTCTGAGCTTATACGCTCATTGTTCCTCAGTAAGACCACCAAATTTGATTTAGGATCGCTGGATGGCTTCTCTGATTCTCTTAGAGAAGAAATTCAAAAGGAACGCTTTACAAACAAGCAGACAAGCATCAACGAGAAATGGGATGAACTGGAGCAGCAGATGAAAGACAAAGATTTTCAGTCTTTCCTCACCAAACGGTCGGATACCGGGCGAAATTCCATTGGTCTCCTTTTTGATTTGATTAGTGGAAAATATGCTTCCGACAAAGCTGCCAAGTGCGAATTCCTGCAATTGCGTAAGGACGACGAACTGTATACTTATCTTTATTTCAAGAAACTGATTGACAAGGACAATGATGCTTGGAATACATGGGAGCGTGTGCTTAGTGTTTTTGACAAGCTGCAATACTGGTATCATGACAGGGACTTGTATCACAGAATAGGTTTTCTTAATGCCATTGCATCGCCTGGGACGGAAGACGATGTGATTTGCAGGCTTCTGAACTCAAAAATAAAGCGGAGCGTTCTGAAAGAACAGTATATGGTAAATCTTATCAAGGATGCTATGACGCTTCCTAAAGACAAAGGGACCAATCTGCCTATCGTGAGCTTGGAACAATTGCGCTATGACGTAAGTACGCATTACAAGTACATCAAAAAACTTTTGCTTCTATATAATGTGGAAACCACAAGACTACAGAAGGAAGGTAACTTCTTCTCGTTCGACAGGTTTAGATATAACTACAAAATGGTCAACGGAAAGGAAGAAAGAGCCGACAAAACCTGGACTTTGGAGCATATCCATGCACAGAACTCGGATTGTCTCCCGGAAAAGAAAAAGGATTCGTGGTACGAATGGATTGTCTGCAACAAGGAGGCTCTGAAAAAGATGTCTTTAGGCAGTCCCGAGCTTACACAAGAGCAAAAGAATATCATTGAGGCATTGGAACGTGACGAGCCTATATGCCGTTCAAAAACATATGGATATGACAAGATTAAAGCTCTGTTTGACGATGTTGCCAGATTTTATGATTTGCTGGATGCTAAAGCCGACAAAGCGGTTGCCGTACACCAGTTGTCAAATATGACATTGTTGGATTTAGGGCAAAATGCAATGGTAGGTAAATCACCGTTCGAAGTAAAGCGTCAGTTGATATGCAATGAAATATCCTCAAATAAGTATTATCCAATTTGCACCCAGAAGGTATTTTTGAAAATGTATGACCAAGAGGAACTACAGATACATTCTTGGGGGCAACGGGACAGAATTCTGTATTATGAGGATATTAAGAAAAAACTGGCTCCATATGTAGTTGCCACGGCATTGTAATTCAAACTTGATAATCATGGATAATCAAATAGGATATAAAACTACATTTTGGGAACTGGTTAGCAAACAGTCCATCAGCATACCGACCCTGCAACGTGACTACATCTATGGGGCAGGAACAGAGAAAACGGAAAGGGTCCTTTCCAATATGTTATCAACATTCAAGACTGCCTTGGATAGTGTAACGCAAGATCCGAATGACATGAAAGAAGAAACGCTGGATTTTGTCTATGGGAGTGATTCCATTGCGAAGGATTTCATGCCACTTGACGGTCAGCAACGACTTACAACGCTTTTCTTGCTTCATTATTACGCAGCACTTATCTCTCCTGACGCAACAGAGGAGGATTTTGCTACCTTGGCTCGTTTCAGTTATGCAACGAGAAACTGTACCGTGGCCTTTTGCAAACATATCCTTTTTGCCAAGCACAAGGACTTGGCGAATGAAATCAGTATGAATGGAACAGGAGAAAAGGTCATAAGCGAATATCTGGAAAATTTGGATGAGTTTAGAGGGTCTTTCTACGCCGATCCATCTATCATGTCTATGCTGGTCGTTCTGGATAGAATTCATGCAACATTTGGCCATCAGACCGATTTGTGGGACAAACTAACTTCACGCGATTGTCCCATCAATTTCTATATTCTTGATTTCGGACGGTTTGACTTGTCTGATGATCTTTACAACAAGATGAACTCTCGGGGAAAACCCCTGACTTCTTTTGAGATTGTCAAGGCGAAGATACATAAACTGATACGAAAGATTAATATCGACAAGGCGAATAAAATCGCCATCAAGTTTGATACTACGTGGATGCAATTTATATGGGAAGCTCTTGATTACACGCTGGACTTGAAAGCCGTGGACCCTTCTTATATGAATATGCTACGCGCCATATTTGTTTGCTTTGATTATATCTCTGGGTATGATAAACCGAAATATAAGGATATAAGTGACGAGTGTTTGTTTCACCATCTGTCTAGTGCTATCAGAGTAAGGTCGATGGAGATGGTTTTGGATACATTGTCCGCTTGCCATCAGAATATCCCAGATGAGCTTAAAGCCGATTTCAACGAAAGTTTGTCTTCTACCATAAAGGGAGATATGCATGCTGGTGACTACATCCGTTTGTATTCTTATTTCCTCGGTCTGTACCTTAACCTTGACAAGGAGGAATTTGTTATACGCGAACGCCATCTGCGGAATCTTATCGCCAATAGTGCAGACCAGACCCGTGAAGAAAGATTGACGGATTTGTTGAACGACACTTCGCGTCTGATGCACGGGCAACTACTGAAGTTTAGTAAAGCGAAAGGGTTCAATTCACTTTCATGGAATGAGGAACAGCAAAAGGAAAGTTCAAGAGACGTATGGAGAAGTTTGTATCAATATGAGGATGTCTCCGAAATCAATGGAACACTGCAGGCTTTCACCACGGGATTGAATGATGATGGCAAATTGGACCTTAATAACAGTTCGTTTGTACAGAGCCTGAAAAATCGTTTGGGCAAAGCTAAACATTTCTTTGTGTCATCGGCAAATGAAAAGTTGAGAGAAGAGCAGAAACGGTCTGCCCTTCTCTCTTTAGGCGATTATTCCATGTGCCGCTTGAAGCATGAGGGATATCGCTACTATGGCGTTATCAACGGTTCCTGGCAAAATTTTACCGGCTATCATAAATTCGGAAGCCGTAACCGTATCATGGAAGTCTTTGACTTGATAGACACGTCGGTTCCGGTAAGTGCAATGGTAGGTTGCACAAAGTCCGTGTGTCCTGAGAATTGGCGCTATTATGCCGTGAAATACGCTAGTGAAATTACTGTAGCCTACCGTTCTACGGATTATGGTTATCTCTATTTTCAAAGAGCTGAAGAACAAAATTCTTTTGACCCAAATGCCTCTTCCCTGGATGTATGCATTCTACAAAGTGGATATTTCTCAGCTACAAACGTGGCTTGGAAGATGTTGAACCGATTGGTGGAATTGCTCTCAAAGGAAAAGTATTACATATATCTAGACAATCATGGAGGGAGTCCTATCATACTTTCACGTATCTCCAATGATGTGAGACTGGATATAGAAATTGATGGTTGGCATCTGTACGGCGTTTCTTCGGATGTTTTGCAAGATTTAGGTATCGCACATACTATTGTTGGTACACCATCAGGTGAAGGTGACAACGATATAAATCAGCAAGCCAATACAGTCAACTGTCTATGCTACCACAATAATGGTTCGGACTATGTAGAAGAAGCTATTGCTCTGTTGGAGAAGCTTTCTATTAAATATCCTGATATGTTGGTCGTCAAATAATTTTGTTCGATTCAACCGAGATTATTTTTGGATACGCAGATTAGCGCAAACCATACAAAGAGAGAGATTTGGAAGGCTATTTTTAGTCCATCCAAACCTTTCTCTTTATTGTCTAATTTTCACAGACCTATAAGAATGGGATGCTTACCAAGCAATACACCATTTGTTTGAGGATGTTTTCAACTTGGACTATATATTCACTCAATTACAGTTTAACTATCGGACAAGTCTGAAACCGCGCAAGTCAGTCATCATTTTCGATGAAATCCAGAAGTATCCATTAGCTAGGCAAGCCATCAAAATGCTTGTGGCCGACGGACGCTATGATTACATCGAAACTGGCTCTCTGTTGAGCATCAAACGTAAAGGAAGGTCGGCTGTCAAAAACAACCAACAGAAAAATATTCTCATTCCCAGTGAGGAGACACGTCTAGATATGTACCCCATGGACTATGAGGAGTTTCGCTGGGCATTGGGAGGTGACCAGACTATCCCTCTTTTGCGTACAATGTTCAACAGTCTGAGCCCACTGAGTGATGACACTAATCGTCGTATGATGCGCGATTTCCGTCTGTATGTTTTGGTTGGAGGTATGCCCCAGGCGGTCAATGACTACCTTGATACACAAGACATGAGCATTGTTGACCAACGAAAGCGCAGCATTCTTGACCTCTACGATGAGGATTTCTATGACTTAGCCCCATTAGGTCAAACCTCAGACCTGTTTCACGCCATTCCTGCTCAACTAAGCGGTAACGCATCTCGCTATCAGGTTAGTAGCGTGATTGGTGGAGGAAAACTGGATAGCTTGAGAGGTCAGATAAATATCCTCAAAGATTCTATGTCCGTTAATATTGCTTATCATGCTAACGACCCAAGTGCAGGACTGGCATTCCACATCAATCGCTACCAGTTCAAATTGTTTTGTGGAGATACGGGGCTTTTCGTCACTCTCGCTTTCTGGGATGATAAATTCGCAGAGAATGTCATATACCAAAAATTGCTGAACGATAAGTTGAAGGCTGATGTGGGCTACGTCTATGAGAAAGTAGTATCGCAGATACTGACAGCCACTGGGAATAAGTTGTATTACCACACGTGGCCTACACCATCGGGCAAACATAACTATGAGATAGACTTCTTGTTGTCCCGTAAAGCAAAAATCTGCCCGATAGAAGTTAAGTTATCGATATCCAATCTCCATGTTTCCATCGATGAATTCCAGAAAATGTTCTCGGCTCGTATTCTTCAACGATACCTCCTTCACTCGATGGACATTCGTAAAGAGCAGAACTTGATATTACTGCCAATGTATATGTCATTGTTTCTTTAGATGTAAATCAGTCAACATGATAACCGATGGGGCTGTAAAATTTGCTACTTACGAACATAGAATTCGTGATGTCAGCTTACCTTTGCATCGAAAATAAAAGAAACTGGTTATGGTGAAAAGTCAAGTCAATGAAAAATATGTGCTTGCACTAGTCGAGAACAGTGATGCAACTCTTAGTGTAAAGAGAATGGACATACCAAGTTCTGAGGTGCCCATTGCTGAATTAGAAGCTATGGTAGATAATCCTAACAGAACTGTTTACGATATGTCATCATATTTCTATTCTGTTTTTTCTCCTAAAGTTAAGGCCTTCGCCTTTTGCTATCCAAGTGAATATAATGATAGTTTTATAGACAGCCGTTCTGTTCCTAAAGAAGTTTCTTATGCAGATTATGTAAAAGGTGTTAAAGAAATAGAATCTATTTTCAATGGAAAGCATCGTTTCTGTAAAGAATCCTTGGAGGTTTTAAAGTTGAAACTGGATAACGAGATCATAGAGGCTAACCATTCTGATAAAAAGAAGTATTTTAAAAAGCTTCTATATACATTAAATGTCTGCGACTTAGTGAAACCGTAAAGAAGATAAAAGAGCATGACGAGATAAAAATGTACTCCCGTGATGTTGTTGGGTACTCTACTTATACACATAAAATCAATGACGATATTACGGTTGAATTGAGGACGAATTTTGGTTATGGCAGCGCGGCTTATTTCAATCTTGCTGTCAAATATAAGGATATTGTTATCCTTCCATATTCATACCTTGTTCACTACTATTATGCCAACATGAAATCTCTAATGGCATGCACAAGGGCATACCGCCCTTTAAGAGAGAGTTGGGAATCGTCCATCAATTTCATCGCTGACTTCGTAAATCAGTCAATAGCTGACCCAAGAAAATTTGTCGGTGAATATGTGATAAAAGAAGTTGAAGAGATGATGAAGGGGTTACGAGCCATTATGGATAATCCAGCAGAAGTCCAAATCAGAATTAAAGATTCAACTTCATCTGAAGTCCGTCTTAGCGTTATACGTCCTTTTAACAAGGATGAGTTTGTTATGATGGAGTCCATGGCGGATGAACTGACCACTTTGTTTAAGGCCGAAAAAATTACGGGAGCATTGTTATTTATTGAAAGTCTCACGCAATTGCAAGAGTTCTGTGGAGACATGTCAGCATTGATAGGAGAAATTCTGTCTATGAACAAAGATGTCAAACCAGAAATTCCTCCTGTGCTGAATAGTGTGCGTTCAATGATTGAAGCTTTCAAGAGGGAAGAAAAGAATCTTGAACGACAAATTAAGTTTAAGGAAAACAGGAAACAATATTTTGATAAACGAAAAGAGCGCCTTCAGGCTAAAATGACTTTCGCAGAGAAAATTGCACATGACAAGATTTTCCGTGAGAAGAATCCCTTATATATCAAACTCGAAGAGGAGATCAACGAGTTAAATCAAAAGGTGTATAATTTTCAAGACAAGATTCGGAAACGCGAAAGAGTAGAAGAACGTTTGACTGTTTGTCTGAAGAGAACAGAGAGTATCGAAGAATATAAAGAAGAAGACCATGCCAGCGAATAAGAATGCGATGACCAGATATAAAATACTGGATGACTTACTGAGCAACCGGTATCATAACTACTCCTTGGATGACTTGACGGAGGAGGTAAACTATCGTCTTTCCGAAATGAACCCTGATACCAATGGCGTTGTCAGAAGGACAATAGAAAAGGACATCTTCTATTTGGAGTACGAAGGCCCATTTCTGGTTGATATAGAACGCTACACAGTTGATGCATACAGCAAAGAAAAGCAAAAAACTTATTCTAAACAATGTCTCCGATATGCAAATCCAGCATTCTCTATATTTAAAAAACAAATGTCGGCAGACGAAGAGTACCTTCTTTCAGAAGCATTAACTTTGCTCGGCCAGTTCGATGGACTTCCTAACTTGGGCGACCTCGAAGCTCTTAGATTAGGGCTGGGAGTAAGAAAACCCAAACAACAAATTATATCATTATCAAAGAATCCACTGGAATCGTCTAACATTTTGGGCGAACTTTTCACGGTAATTTCTCAACGACAAACAATCAACTTACATTACCATACTTTCAAAAACAAGGATGTTAAACTTGCTGTCACTTTGTTTCCTTATATGCTGAAAGAGTACAATCGCAGATGGTTTCTTATTGCAGCAGCAGAATCGGATGGCAAGCTGTTGACATTTAGTTTGGACAGAATAGATGGTATGGAATACCTTCCATCTCATAAATATGTGGATTATGACGGTGACCTTAATGAGTTGTATGAAGATATTATTGGCGTGACTTACAAAGAAGAGAGTCCCGTTTATAAGATTGTGTTTTGGGTAAGTGATAATTCCAAGGATTACGTGGTAACAAAACCACTACATGAGTCTCAACGAGGTGTTAGTGGAACGAAAGCACAAGAGCTATATTGTCAGTTCCCAACGCTAAGTGGCGGTCAGTTTTTTATCATAGAATGCAAAGAGAACTATGAACTCATCCGCGAGCTGACCTCATTTGGAAAAGACTTGGTAGTTCTATCTCCTAAACCAATTACGGACCTCATTGAGAGACGGATTTCAGAAATGTTTAAGATTTATTCAAATCTCCGAACATAGAGTTCGCAGTGTGGCTATACCTTTGCACCAGAAAATGATAAAAGCATGGATTATAAGAGCTACAAGGAATACGGAAATGTTATCGTCGCACAGCGTTCGGACTACCTCTGGGGAGTTCTCGACCATGAGGGTAACGAGATTGTCCCATTTGGCAAGTATGGCTGGATTGACGGGTTCGACCAAGGATTGGCGAGAGTGCGTACTCAGGGAAAATCTGGAAGGGTTGCCAACACTATTGCCATCATTGATTTAGAATCTGATAAGGCTAAAGTTGTTGAAGGTCGTGAGAATCTTGAAGATTATATCAGACTGGACAGAGCCAAACATCCTGAGACATATGCCAAATGGGGAATAATTAACGAGCTGGGAGAAGAAGTTCTTCCCGTTGAATACGATGATGTTTGGAACTTCCTTGGTAAAAACCGCTTTTCCACTAAGGTTGTCATGAACGGAGAGTCACATGAAGTGTTCTTCCATGACCTTAATCCATCTTTGCCTTTGAGAGGACAGCGAAGCTCCAGTCGAAGCTACGATGATGATTATGACTACAATGACAATTGGGGAAACAACGATGGTATAGATTATGAGGAAGAAACTTGGTATGCTCTTACTGATGGACAATATGGTGATTATCTTGGTCCAGGTGTTGACTACGATTTCCTTGGTTTCTAAGGTGACTAACAATAAAATGGCAAAGGAAAACGTTTTTTATTAACACAACGAACATAGAGTACGTGCATTGTCTGTAACTTTGCACCGATAAAAGAAATAAAGCGGTCTTTGACATCCTTCCGATTCTGAAACTACATTTTGAACTTTGTCCTGCGTATTCGCAAGATGTCTCACTGCCCCTTGGGGCTTTGAGATAAACAATGTCATCATGTTAACGTGTACACTATACATAGTATGTTTCTATTGTAGATGTTATGATGTTATTTCTTAGATTCTATGTTATACTTACATAAAGAAAATCGTTTCAGATAGGAGTTTGTCAAGACCGCTTAAATTATAGTACTTGAACTGCGTTAAAAAAATGGATAAGGAACAAATAAAACATATAGCACTCCAGATGGAGTCTCGTGAAGACCTTCTCAACCTTCTCAATTGCATCAAACGTGATGAGATGGAAGAATTGGGCTTTGCCGACAAGTTCCATCCGTTTACGATAAGGCATATTAACTACTACTGTAATCCGAAGAATGTCTTCCATCGTTATCGCCAGTTTAAAATAAAGAAAAAATCTGGTGGTTTTCGTCAAATTACTGCACCAAGGAATAGAAGCTATATGTTTCTACTCGATTGTCTGAATGAGGTATTGAAGGCAGTCTATACACCATCTCAGTATGCAATGGGCTTTACTGAAAAGCGTTCCGTTGTCACTAATGCCAGTAAACACAAAGGGGCGAACTATGTCTTCAATATAGACCTCAAAGACTTTTTCCCAAGCATAGAGCAGCCCAGAGTATGGAAGAGACTACAGCTTCACCCTTTCAAATTCTGTGTACCAGTTGCAAGTGCCATTGCAGGCTTATGCTGCATGAGAGAAACGCGAGAAATGTCGGATGGCACCAAGAAAGACTATTATGTATTACCGCAAGGAGCACCAACTTCACCAATCATCACCAACATGATTTGCGACAAGTTGGACCATCGACTTGGCGGTCTTGCACACCGGTTCGGGTTGAATTACACCCGTTATGCTGATGATATTACCTTCAGCTCAATGCACAACGTGTTTCAGGAGAACAGCGATTTCCGCAAAGAATTGTTACGTATCGTTGGTGACCAGGGCTTCGTTTTGAACGAAAAGAAAACGCGGCTTCAGAAGCGCGGCTCACGGCAAGAGGTGACAGGTATCATCATCAGCGATAAGCTGAATGTTTCGCAGAAGTATGTGCGTGATATACGTAACATCCTTTATATGTGGGAAAAGTACGGCTACACTATAGCCTACGCAAAGTTCTTCCCAAGGTATAAGGAAGAAAAAGGGCATATCAAGAAAGGAAATCTTAATCTTGTGAATGTGATTGACGGGAAACTGATGTACCTAAAGATGGTTAAAGGCGAGGACGATTCTGTGTACCAAAGACTGTATGCCAAATTCCAAAGCTTAGTTGCTCTGATGCGCGACCCGAAAAAGACCAATGATAGGCACATTACCTATGTTGAGACTATGCCTCTTCTCGATTTTGAAAAGAATACTGGGTATTCTGTGGAAATCATTATAAACCCCAAAGAGGAAAAGAATAGCGAAGGTGAAATGTCCCAAACTGGCAAGGGGCGTTATGCATACTATTTACTTGCTGGAACCAAACAATTGATTTCTATAAGTAAGTATCTTTCTGAAACAGAAATCAAGGCCAAGGATAAATTGGCAATTTCACAATGCCGTGATGAGAAGGATAAGGAGTTTATGCTTATTCATCGAATCAACATCGTGACGGTGCCGCCACCAAAGCCTGTAGATATAGAAGAATTGAATAACGAATTGGACTCGCTACTAAGCTCATAACTATGGATGAGAAGCTTAAAACCACACTGGATAAAATAATACGTCTTACTCAGCAAAATGCTGAATTCGACAAAAGTCTGCGGGATGCTTTGTATTTAAGCTATCCTGCAAACAATAGTGTAATCTCGGATGAACGAATCAATCAAATCTACGAATATTGCATAGAAAAGATCCTTCGTAAGCAAGCCGAAGAATTTTATACCGATTTCCCAATTAAATCAATAGTTCCTACACTTGTTGATGACTTCGTACGAATGGAATCTTTTAGAAGAAAAGATGCATTCGGAGATTTCTGTCTATCCCTCTACCAACAAATTGAAAATATTACCAACAAATTATGCGAGTCTAAGCAACTCAACAATATCGCAGAAAAAATGTGGGGACGTCCTGCCTACGTTGTATATAATAAGGATACTGAGCCAAGAATTGATAATAGGCTTGACAGTACGTTTACAATAGCTAGTTTAGTTTTTCCTGGCCAAAATAAAAAGACTGGACTTCCATATTCTGTCGAAAAATCTCAATCTTCGCTTCAAGCACAATATGCGAGAGATAAAATTCGTGCCATAATATATTTTCTTGGCTATAAGGCAACTATGAGAAATGTAGATTATGAAAATTACATCGAGATAACCTCTTTGATGTCAGATATATACCAGTGCCGCAACATGAATCATAGAGGAAATACTCTTACTCAATGGGAAACTGATACTATAAATAGAATTATCCCCATGAAGTCATATTATTATTTTAAATTTACTGGGGTTTTGGCTCAATTTATTAATGGAATCAAATATGGAGTTCCTTTTATACCTTCTATTGAGGCATATTGTAACTCTATTGAAAAAGTAAAAGAAAAAATACCTATGCCTAAAACGCTCGGTAAAATTGAGCTTTCAGAAAAAGACCTTAAGAAGAAAAGATTTAAAAATTAGTGAAACATCGTAACTACTCAGCACTCCACAGCATGAGTAGTGATTAGGGCTCGTTAATAATTCACAAATCTGATTCTTCTTCAAATTCAAATCAACAATAGTTCGTTAAAATTTGACCTATACGCCAAAAATTCTAGCGCAGATTTGGCGCACCCTTAAACGAAAAATCAGCGTAACTCGTTGTTTTACAACTCGTTACGCTGATTTTGGCGGAGAGAGAGGAATTTTATACCACTCTACCATCTTCTGTAACTAGTTGATATTCAAGTGCCGTCTTTAAGCATTTTCGCTTATTTTGCACGAAAAATGGCGCAGAACTGGCGCAAGACAAAACGTCTTAAAACACTGTGTATGAATGGCGTTTGTTACACAATTCAACTATTTTAAGAAATCTATCGACTCTATTTTCTACTCCATTCCTCAAATCTTTGAGGAGATTATGGCATTACGACACTCGCTTCTTACTTTTAAACAAGCCGGTTGCCATTGTTTTCGGTTTATCTTCTCATTACCTTTATCTTCTCATTACCTTTGTACTATGTTTATGAATTGCCCTTATGAAAGGGGGATAATACTTCATCATGACCACTATCTTACCATAATTATTAAATACCTATAAGTCAAATATGGCTCTGAAAGTTGTATCTTCATGTAGCATCATTGATTTTCAAGATGTTACATAACTTTTATAGGCATTGAAATATGTAGCCTACTTGTAGCGTCTTGTAGCACGATGTAGCGTTATATCCTATTATTGGTACAAAGTTAGTATGAAACAATTAGAATAAAGATAAATTTCTCGTGTTTGACACAAACTTTGCACCAAAATACTGATGTTAGAGGCTACAAACAAAGTTCTTTACCTTTGCTCAGTATTCTTCCTTGGTCATACCTCCTGTCTCTATCATTGAGTCAAGTACATCGCCAAGTTCATCAAAAGAAATATCATGATGATATTCTTTAGTCATTCCATCCTTTTCTCCATAGATACGGTAGTAATCAGAGCCTTCATCCAAAGCAATATATACCTTAACTTGAAATTGGAAGCCATTCACCTGCATGACAAGTGCCGCCATAGTGAAGTCTTCGCCATTGGTATTCTTGATAATTTGGGTAGCATACATCTTTGAGATGCCTCAACTATTGATTTTGAGATGCCTCAACTATTGATAATGTCTATCGGGGTTGTATGAAGGAAAAACTGCTTTGTAAGAGTTAAAAATGTTACCATTGACTCATTTCCTTGCCTTGAAATTTGCGTGTACAAAGGAATAAGGCTAACTTTGTGGTCGTTAATAATGTGTATTTACACAAAATAAACAAACAGAAATATGGAAATCCGTAGAGATAAATATCTGGATCTACTTATTCACAGTTGTGGAAATGGGTTGATAAAAGTGATAGCAGGAACGCTACGAAACTCTGCGTTTCAAAAAAATGCTGGAGCGTTATCCCGACTTGGCTGAATATCAAGTCTAAGGTTAAGTCTATAGAATTAGCGATTGAGGTTAAACAGTATAAACAATATGTCAGAAATCAAAGAAGTATATGTCATTGAGTGGATGGGGCCTTATAACTCTCTTGACGAAATGTATGAGCGGGAGGGAATAGACTCTTGTTGCATATATCTAATAACGGGTCGTTTGCCTTACGATCGCAGACCTAGCATTAAGTATGTGGGTATAACTAAGCGCCCCCCATCTAAACGTCTTAAAGACAAGGATCATCAAGAGAAGCAAAAGGATATAAAGGAAAAGCAGTTTTGGGCAGGTCGGTTCTCAGTATCAAGATATAACAACCTTGACTCTCCTTCAGGACGTTGTCGCGCTGAAGCTGTAGAGACGCTCCTAATTCGATACTTGACAAATATGCCAGGTGTCAGAATGATTAACGAAAAGAAGCGTTATCAGGATCCGAGGAGACCTATCGCCATTATCTCTAGATGGAAAAAGAAATTGACGGATGATCAACGATATAATAAGCCAAGCATTCTTAGCAGTCTTCCTGATACGTTAATGTATGTGGACGGGGACTTTTATTCATGCGACAAAATGAGGAATACGCTATGCACGAACTGACAAAGGCGTGTCTTGAGGGTACATACCAAAAGCTCATCAAGAAACTCGGGAAGAAAAACCTGCTCATACTCGATGACTTTGGCATGCATCCACTGACACCGGAAGCACGGCTTGCTTTGCTAAAAACGTAATGAAGTTCCTAAGGGGGCTTCTTTGTCTCATTTTTGTGGATTTGGCCTTAGATCCCCTCAAAAAGCGAATAGAAGAAATCGCAGACCGCCTCGCGGGGATTTTTGTCGCTCCACGCTCAGTGGCACAAGGGGTTAGCATCGGTGAAAGATATGTATCTACACGAAAGAGACAACTGTACGGCATTCAGATGGGATGCATCGGCACTTACGGCGACTTATGAAAGGGTTAGCCGTAAAAGCAAGGCTTGTCGCAAGGAAGAGTTGCCTCACTCGGTTTTTATTGAAACGAAATGAAGAACATAGACATACTTTGGGAAAATACCGAAAAACGTTTTCGTGAACATTTTGACAACAAGAAAACAGTGTGGGGAGGCTATGCCATCAGTTTCGTGAGCATTGCCCTCGCCATACTGACTGTAGGTGTAACGGTGTGGCTACACAGGGAGTTTACTGGCGAAACTCTGGAACTTACTGTTGTTTTGTCGCTATTGGGAATCACCAGCTTCGTATTCTGCTATTTCAGAAAGACAGCCCCCATAAGAGTCAAGTTCTACACAGTTTCCCTTGTAATGGCACTTGTCCCAACTTACATGTTAACCTTCCATCCCGAGGCCACATCACGGCGATACCCATACCCAGAGTTCAACCGTGCAGTTGAGTTCGTGGGCATTGTCTTTTTCGGAGGTGGCGGTCTGTGTGTATTATACAAAGATATTATGTGGCATTTGAAACACAAGTCAAAAAAGAAACATTCCAATACATCCCGAAAACCACATAAAAAACAAGAAAAACATGTGCATTGTTAGACTGCCTAAAAGTAGCGGCACAGGTTTTGCGCACTCCTAAACGAAAAAACAGCATAACTTGTTGGTTTCATTACGCGTTACGCTCCTGACTTCGTCATTGTGTACCCCAAAAGTCTTCGTCAAAGAGTTTAGCTATTTTCTGATGCCTTGCCATATTGGTTTTCGTTCAACATGGGCAAAGGGACGGCTATCCGATGGAAGTTCCAAAGGTGGCGGTCGTCTTTCTTGAGAAAATCCTCCAAGGGTTTGTCCTTGAAAGGGTTCTCCCCATCCCCTTCTATTGGGTAGATAATGACACAAGGGATGTGGACATCGGGCTGGGTGGGGAATATCCATTTATCACGGCTATAGCCACTCAGCTGTCTAACTATATAGGTGTCAATACTTCCTTGGTTGAAGCGTGGAATATACTTGGTGTCCAATACAACCTGCGGTGAATAGCACACGAAGTCGGGATAGCCGGTGTGGCCTCGTACCTGATAGTGTATCAAGTTTCCGTATGCCTCTCGTAACAGTCCCAACACATAGTGCTCATAGAGCATGGCCATATCAATCCAAAAGACGGGGCACTCCTCTTCCTCGGCAGTGGTGATATTGGTGATGTTGTAGTCATACCGATGGAGTATCATCTGTGCGAGCTTGATAGCATCGTCGTATTCTTTGAATATCTTATGATGTTTAATGGCTTTCACCTCGCATACTTCTATCTGGTCATTGACATTGGCAAAGGCTGATAGGCATTCATGGACGGTGTGCTGCAGGGGGAGCAAACTGGGAGAAAGACCGGCGACTTGCAATATCTGCTGGGAGAACAGCAGGGCTTTCTTTATCAGTCGGTTCTCAACGGTGTCCTCCGAATACTCCTGGTATTGGCAGAAGACCTTATCGTATCGTTTCTTCTGAATGTTGGTGCGTTCATTGCGGAAGATGGCAATACGGCCTTTGACCTTTTTGAGGTTGTCCTCTCGTTGGACATAGTTTCTTTTCAGTCCTCGCTTGACGATTTCCTTCACGATGGAGAGGAAATGGGCGACAATGAGGGGACTGAGCACGCTCTTTAGTTCGGGGGCTTTGATGCGTGGCTGCTCCATATCAACGGCATAGATTTTTGAGAACTCTTTAGCCTCGATGCCACTGTTGAAGCAGACGCTGAACATCTTCAGAAAGTCGATGCGGTCACAACCATACTTGGTGGTTACGACAAGGGGCATGGTTTTCTCTTCGTCGAACCATTGCGCTCCAATGACGTAGGAGGCGTAATAGCCAGACTCGGTGATGACGGGCTCGTCAGAGTCGATTTCATCTTCTGCCCTCATGGTATTGCGCCACTGCCACTGAAAGAACCATCTGTCCAGACCTTTGCTTTGGCCTGGAATACGCATACCTTCACCCCAATAGGCTTGTTGGGCAAAGGAATCGTATGGTATCTTTTCGTGTTCGCGCATTACTGGTCAGCTTGATGGTTACATTCAGCGTTCATCCATTTCTCAAAATAGGCTTTATCGCCTTTGACGGACTTCAAAATACCGTCTTTCTGGTATTCCTTTATCAAGGGAACGACCTCGTACTTCATCTTGAATTTCAAGGTCTCCATGTCCTCGGCCATGAAATAGCTATGACCAACCATCAAATCTTCTAACTCAAAGTCAGCGGCTTTATGGCTGGCAATGAAGGATTGCTTGTCCTCGGCAGATGTGCCGTTGATTTCAGTGAATAACGCCAAGGATGCATCCTTTACATCATCGGCAATGCCCCTCGCCTCGCACCAAATCTTTATTACATCGGCACTGGGTTCAAGCGTTACAAAGGCGAAGCGTCGTCTTACCGCATAGTCGATAGAGCCTGTAGAACGGTCTGTGGTATTCATCGTACCGATGATATACAGATTGGAGGGCACAGTGAAGTCATCCTTTGAATAAGGGAGTTTTAAGCTGATGGTGTGATTGCCTTCACCTGTTCGTTTGTCAGCTTCCAGCAAGGTGATAAGTTCACCGAAGATTTTGGAAACATTGCCACGGTTTATCTCATCTATAATGAGAATGAAGGGCTTGTCTGACACTTGCTTCTCCAGTTGATACTCTTTCTTCACAGCGTTGATGAATGCTTGGGCATAGTGCTGCCAGTTGTTTTCCACACCTTCACCAATGACTTGCATCTTGACCTTTTCAATGTTGAGCGGTGAGGGTGAATACTCATCTCCCTTTTCGGACTTCGAGAGTACACTTCGGGTGCTTATCGTGTCGTTGCCTTCTTTCCACCATACCCACAAAGCTGATTTGCCAGTCAACGAAGGTATCTTCTTACGATTGGCATAGCCTTTGACCGACTGCAAGTACTTGTCGATGCACTTGATGATGTCTGAATCGTCGTTGGTTTGGGCTTTCTCACAGATGGACTTGAAGATGCCGTTCTCCACTTTGTATTCCACACCTTCACCTTTTACCTCGGGCTTGAGTCCTTCCACAAAGTCTTCATAGTCCATGGATTGATGGAAGGTGCAAAAGGCGATTTGACCTTCTTCACGCTAACGCTCATATTCAGCCATCACCTTGTCATGGTCGGCAAAGTCATTGAAGTCTTTGTTACACATACGGACAGCAATCGATGCGGTGGTGTATGTCTTACCTGTTCCTGGTGCGCCTTGAAGAATGATATTCTTCTTGTGACGTAGCAACTTATATAGTGGTTCTATTGTTTCCATTGTTTCCATAGTTTGTTTCTTCCCTCCTTCGGTTTTTTGTTTGTTCTTGAAAATGTCTTTGTACATTCGGAATATGGGGCCTTTCAGGTAGGACAACATGGTCTGGAAGTCCACCCATTTGATTTGGCCATTATCTATATCGATGGTACGAGCCAACAGATAATAGAAGTTGTGCTTTAAATGTTTGAGACCGTCTTCGCTTCCTTCAATCCAATCGAATCCGTTTGCTTTCAATAGGGTTGTCGGATAGGTGTCCTTGATTTTGAAATAGGCATCTACGTAGGGTTGCATATAACCTACCGGGGACTTATCATTGGCAAAGGGTACATATTGGGTGTTGAAACCTAATCCATAACCGATTTGCTTTCCACGCAGGAAGATGTGGTACTGAATTTCTGTGCCACCTCCTTCGTTAATAGCCCAATCCCTATTGTCATCATCATATTTGAAAAGAATGCCTCCTCGGGATGCACGGCTTAATGAGGCTATTTCTTTTCGAGTATAACGAAAGGTATCAACGAACTCGCCTAATGCATTATTGGTGGTGTTAATAAACGAACCAAGGTTAGCGCAAGGCACGGTTAATTCTTCCATTGCTTGCACTAACTCTGGGCGCAACTTCCACTCGAAATAGTTGTTCCCAAGGTCTTTGCCCATCATGGCGATAATCCAATAACAGTCTCCTTCGTTATTGGGGCGCTTTACAACCATATCGAGTTGTTTGCAAAGTGCTTGGCCTAAATGGGTATTGTGGGAGTTGTACTTCTGAGGGGCAGATACGGTCTCATTGTCGTACTTTTCTGCTAAAGTGCGGCAAGTGGACTTGTGGTCAGGCTCATTGTAGAACTTGACCAACATGTCGATGCGGTCGGGAGTCATTAGCTTGCCGTCACGCAGAAAGGTTTTCCACATGTCCACCGTAATGCCGGTGTTGCATGTGAAATAGCCTTCATCATCGATATAGATGAATATTTCCTTCATTGCATTCAATTTTGCTATAGATTCCTGTTAATAATAGATGGCTACCACTTGTTGGCAATGGCTTCCCTACGTTATTTGCCTTTTCTGTTCCCTGATGGTCTTGAAGGCGGGGGCGTATTAGGTATATTCGGTAATTCTCGCTGCTGTTCCTTCTATTCCTTCTATTCTTGCTATTCACTCGATAACCTACCGATATAACCATGTCAAGGTTATAGAATGGTATATCGCGAACTATCTTTCTGCTACCCTCAAAACGAACCTGTGCATTTTTTGCACAGGTTGAGATCTCATCCAACTCCTCTGCCTTGTATATGTTTCTGATATGATGAACAATAGACGTTCTGTCTACCCCAAACAACTCAGCCATTTGGTTTTGAGTCAGCCATACAGTATCTTTTTCAAGCTTTACATTCAGTTCGACCTTTCCGTCTGCAGAACGATATATCTCTATTTTGTTTTCTTCCATATCAATAGCTGTCAGTCTTGTTTGTATAACTCCCATAGTCTTTTTGCCCATTCTTTCATTGTTTGTCGCAATGATTCTGGTTTCAAGAAATCTTTCGTATTCGTCTTTGAACTTGTTTGGTAAATTCAATGGCATTTTATCATTCAACTCTGCTTTATCGAAAAGCCATCCCCAAAAGTTCTGCACATCATCGTCTTCTGCTAACGATTCTACATAACTTCTAAATGATCATATCGGTGGATTAAAGGCGTTTGTTCAATTACCTGAAAAATTCTGGCGCAGATTTGGCGCACCCTTAAACAAAAAATCAGCGTTACTTGTTGTTTTACAACTCGTTACGCTGATTTTGGCGGAGAGAGAGGGATTCGAACCCCCGGTACCTTGCAGTACGCCGGTTTTCAAGACCGGTGCATTCGACCACTCTGCCATCTCTCCATGCAAACTATGGTCGTCTTTTCGTGTTTGCGAGTGCAAAGGTAAGTATTATTTCATAATTTGCCAAACATTTGACAGGCTATTTTTTGAACGATGACTGCGAAAACCATAAAGCGAGAGTCATGAAGTATAAAATTTCTATCAAGTTGCCCCCAATTACGAAATGGTCAAATTCGTAATTGGGGGCTTGCTTTTGCTCACAATGATATTGAATGTTCTGGCAAGTCACGGCTGTAAACCGTGCGCCACAAAACAGGGGGAAGAATGCGTGCAAGAAAATTATCTGCTGCCGCTGCGAATGGCGTAGGTATTGGCCACACAAAGCAGGGCAACACCCGTGTCGGCCAAAACGGCGGCCCACAAACTGGCATACCCCAACGCACCAGCCAACATAACCGCTACCTTGATGCCAAGCGCCAAGGCAATGTTGTAACGCACCAGGCTGCGCGTGCGCCGACCAATCATAATGGCATCGGCCACACGCGAGGGATTGTCACTCTGTATCACCACATCGGCCGTTTCAACCGCGGCATCGCTGCCGGCACCTCCCATGGCAAATCCCACGTCGCTCATGGCCAATACAGGTGCATCGTTAATGCCGTCGCCCACAAAGGCCACCTTGCCCGTGCCAGCACACTGCTGCTTGATGCGCTGCATCTGCTCCACCTTGCCCTCAGGCAGCAAGTCGGCGTGCCACTCGTCAACACCAAGCGTCTGCGCCAAACGTTCCACAGCCGCGCTGCGGTCGCCCGACAGCACACAGGTGCGCTTGATGCCCAATGCGTGCAGCCGTTCAATGCCCTTGGCAGCCTCGGGACGCGGTTGGTCGCCCAACGCAATCATACCCGCATAGTGTCCGTCCATGCCGCAATACACCATGGTGTCGCCAGTGGTCGTCTCCGTCTTGTCAGTGTCAATGCCGTGCGCCTCAAGCAGCGCCGCCTTTCCCACCAGCAGCTCGTGGCCGGCCACCATGCCCCGCAGTCCGAGGCCCGGTTCCTCCTCCACCATGTCGGCCACCAAAGCGTTGGCTGCGTTGACCAGTGTATCCCCCTTGCTGTCGGCCGCAGCCACAATGGCACGCGCCACCGGGTGCGTACTTTTGCGTTCAACGGCAGCCACCATTCTCAGCAAGTCGTCAGCCCCAACGGTCTCCCCCTCGGCACACGTCACCTGGCTCACCACAAACTGTCCGGTGGTGAGCGTCCCCGTCTTGTCAAACACCACATGGCTCAGGTGCGCCACCGCATCAAGGTAGTTGCCCCCCTTGAACAGAATGCCCATGCGCGAGGCCACCCCGATGCCCCTGAAGTAGGCCAGCGGCACACTCACCACCAAGGCACACGGACACGAAATAACCAGAAACACCAGGGCACGGTACAGCCACACGGCCCACTCCGTGCCACCCGCCAGCAATGGCGGCACAAGCGCTATCAAGGCCGCGAGCGCAATAACCACAGGCGTGTACACACGTGCAAAGCGGCGGATAAACATCTCGGCGTGCGACTTGCGCGAAGCAGCGTCCTCCACCATCGTCATGATGCGTTGCAAGGCACTCTTGGCATAAGGGCGCAACACCCTTACCCTCACCACGCGTCCAATGGCAATCATGCCGGCCGCCACCTCGTCTCCCGCATCAATGCTGCGCGGTTCGGCCTCGCCAGTGAGTGCTGCGGTGTCAAAGTCGGCCCGTTCAGTCAGCAGCGTACCATCGAGCGGCACACGTTCGCCAGCCACCACTTCAATCACACTGCCCACCTCCACGGCTTCGGGTTTCACATTGGTGCGTTGGCCGTCATGGTCAATCACGGTAGCAGTGTCGGGACGCAGGTTGACGAGTGACTGAATGTCACGTCTGGCGCGTCCCACAGCACGGTCTTGAAAATATTCGCCCACCGAGTAAAACAGCAGCACTGCCACTGCTTCGGGATATTCGCCAATGGCAAAAGCCCCGATTGTGGCCAGCACCATCAGTGTAAACTCGTTGAATATGTCGCCTTTGGCTATCTCCTCGCCCGCCTCCTTCAGTATGGGCAGCCCCACGGGCAGATATGCCAGCACAAACACAGCCCAAGGCCATGCAGGCAGCGGATTGGCCACAATGCCCACAATGAGCAGCAGGGCAGCCACCGCCATGGGCAGCAGTGCGCGCCACATGGGCGCTTCGTTTTCTTCGTGATGGTGGTGACAGCCACAGCCGCAGCTACCGTCGTTATCATGGCAGTGGCCATGTTCGTGATGATGTTTGTTGCACATAATGTTGTGTGTATTTAGTTGAATTTACACTGCAAAGGTACGTCCCGCGGGCTGCAACCCGGTTGCAAAAGCGGGGTGGGGGAGTGTGCCAGGTGTCCACTCTTGCGTAAGTGTTACACGCCCATTTGCGCGCCCAATCCCTCCGTCCGAGCACTTTTTATGCGCTGTCATGCACCAACCTCGGCAATAAATAGTAACTTTGCACCTCTAAGCGGGCGTTCAAAATAATATGAAGCACCTGCTTACACAGTAACACCTCAATTTGTTATGACTGACAACAAAACAAACCAAAATAATCCGAATGAGGAGAGCTTGGTGGTTGATGGCCGCAAACTCTCCATTGAGGAATATCTTGACCAGGACGAAAAGAAAGACCTCTTGCGCCTGCTCACCGCCGGTTCGGTGGACGACGGCAAGTCAACCCTCATAGGCCGCTTGCTCTTCGACTCCAAAAAACTCTACGAAGACCAACTCTCGGCTCTCGAGCGCGACTCAAAGCGCGTGGGCAACGCCGGTGCGGGCCAAATAGACTATGCCCTGTTGTGCGACGGTTTGAAGGCCGAGCGCGAGCAAGGCATCACCATCGATGTGGCCTATCGCTACTTCTCAACCAACAAGCGCAAGTTCATCATAGCCGACACCCCGGGGCACGAGCAGTACACCCGCAACATGATAACTGGTGGTTCAACAGCCAACCTGGCCATCATTCTGGTTGATGCACGCACCGGTGTGATTACGCAAACACGCCGCCACACCTTCCTGTGCTCGTTGTTGGGCATCAAACATTTGGTGCTGGCTGTCAACAAGATGGACCTTGTCAACTTCGACGAGCAGGTGTTCTGCAAAATCGTGGCCGACTTCGAGGCCTTTATCAAGCCCTTCGGCATACCCGATGTGCGCTGTATCCCCCTTTCGGCTCTTGAGGGCGACAATGTGGTAACGCGCAGCCAGCGCACCCCGTGGTATGATGGCCCCGCCCTGCTCGAGTTCCTCGAAACGGTGCACATTGGCAACGACCACAACCTCAAAGACTTCCGTTATCCTGTACAGTATGTTGTGCGTCCCGACCTGGACTTCCGCGGTTTCTGCGGCAAGATAGCCAGCGGCGTAGTGCGCAAGGGCGACGAGGTAATGGCTCTGCCCTCGGGCAAGCGCAGCCGTGTAAAGCGCATCGTCACCTACGATGGCGACCTCGACTATGCCTTCCCGCCCCAGTGCGTCACCCTGCAGCTTGAGGACGAAATAGACATTTCGCGTGGCGAGATGATTGTACACCCCGACAATGTGCCCAACGTAGGCCGCCATTTCGAGGCCATGCTGGTGTGGATGGACGAGCAGCCCATGGATGTGCGCAAGTCGTTCTATCTCAAGCAGACCACCAACACCACACGCTGCCGCATCGACCACTTCGACTACAAAGTGGACGTCAATACCCTCGAAAAGAGTGAGGTGGACCACCTCGAACTTAACGAGATAGGCCGTGCTGTGATTGTCAGTGCCAAGGAACTCTTCTTCGACGCTTACAAGGACAACAAGCCCACTGGCGCCTTCATTTTGATAGATCCCATCACCAACAACACCTCGTGTGTGGGCATGATACTCGGTCCTGTGGCCGAGAACGACCTGCACTCCGACGATGCCCTTCCCACGCTCGACTTGCCCAAACTCGGTATAGATCCCGAACACTACGAGGCCATTGACAAGGCTGTGAAGGAACTCAGCCGTCAAGGTATTGAGGTGAAGGTTAAGAAATAATACATGCTGATATGCTAATGTGCCAACATTGCAGATGGCCATGTCATCTGCATGTCGGCGCATTAGCATATATTGTATTTTTGGGGGAGGACGAGTTGGCCAGTTGATGAGTTAACAAGTAAGTAGGTTATGTGCTACTTATTATGTTAAAGTCATAAGGATAAGAAACTTGTCCAACTTACCTTCCTCCCCCCCCGTTCCCCTGTCAACTCGTTTATAATTTCCGCCACCGCGTTAGTAGTGCATAACAATAGCACATTAGCGAGCATGGCGAGCGGGTCATATTAGCATATTAGCACATTATATATAATAAGTAACTCAAGTTTCGGATTTAGCAAAGGCGGGCTGAAAGCCCAGTGGAGCCCATAGCCCAGGGCAAGCGAAGCGGCACCCTGGGTATCGCGTGTTGGAGCAGTCGCGCCCTGTAAGGGCAAAAGCTTTAA
>OMDB01000178.1_pt1 | contig 39024 bp, 66 predicted proteins | sample 1645161 | NCBI WGS metagenome assembly OMDB01 (sample SAMEA103958135, study PRJEB25191) | human gut metagenome
TTCTATTCTTACGAATAATATTTTTAGCAATAGCTTCTTCAATGACAAAGTTAATTTCTTTATTTGGGTTATTTACCCATTTCAACATAAACTTATCAGGTGCTGTTTCAACTTGTTCAGTAAGCTTAGCTTCAACGAGTTCATTTGACATAGTATCTGATTTCATACCATATAAACGCAAGCACTTACGCATATCTTCAATAGACATTTTATCTAATTCTCTATATGCTTCACGCTTAATCTTATTGATACGATTAGCTTGTTCTGCTTCAGAGTCTTTATTAATCAGTACATAGTCTTTAGAAGGATTCATATTAGCTAATCCATCTGCTACTCGTTTGTGACCTTTAAGGAACAGATATTGCAATTCATCCAACGGCTTATCTGTATCCAGTATTAGATCTCTTTTACCAAGTTTAACTGCGAAGGTAGTCCAAAAATCGCTATTAGGAGACAACTCACCTTCTTCTTTATTTAAGGCTTTCTCTAATCTACGAGCATCTTCTGTACTCAAGCCAGTGTAGATATTACCAGATCTAGTCCAGTAAGGTCCTACATAATCAAATGTTGTAGGCCATTTTGTAAGTCCGGTCCAAGGATTTACTTTAACTATTCTAACGATTACTTCCATAATATTAAATATTAGATTCTATCAAGTTAGGAAAAAGAAAAGGCCAGCCGAAACTGGCCTTTATTAGCTTATTCTTTATATCTCCAAATATATTTTAAGTTTCCTAAAGAGTGAGCCGAGCCTGTATTAGATTCTCCACTTAATTGTCTTTGAATGGTTCTTCTGTCACATCCTGTAGATCTAGACGCTCCAATAATACTGGGATATTCTCCTATTAATTCTCCCGTCTTTGGGTCATATTGATATACTGCTTTTGCTATCTTCATCCCGTTTTCTCTTACTATCTCTAGTTGAGAGCCAGTTAACTTTGATCCTAATAACTGTTGTCTTCTAGCTTCTCTACATTTTTCAGAAATTACATGACCGCCTTTATCTGTATTATAACCTATTTCTGGATTAGTACTATTGAGTTTGGCAATCCATTCTATTTCTTTTTTATCAGCTTGATGTCTTGTTCCAGTAAATTCTTCAAGTAATTCTACACTGAAATTTTCTGGTTTATCTTCTCTTACTGCTATATAGAGAGCACAATTTAAATCATTAGGCCTTTTTGATTTAATAGCGTGACTCATGTGATCAGAAAAGCGTTTAAAGATTTCTCTTTTAGTTTGACCTATATATATTTTATTGTTTAGTCTGTTGGTAATTTTATAAATTCTATATGTATTTTCCATAAGTTATAACTTTTATTGTTTATACATATATAACGTATAGAATTAATAAAAGTTACCACAGACTGTCAGTTTTTTACATCACTCGAGAATTAATTCGCCACATGCGCGGGGATCTCTCAACATGATACCCATTTCACCAAGGAAGAATACGGTGTAACCGTCTTTACCGTTAGATCTCAGAGTATCTTTAGACTTAGCATAACCATTCGGAGCTACAGCACCACCAGTATACCAAGTTACGAATTCACGATCTTTACGTACTACTTTAACGATGTTAGCTTCACCATCACGACGACCAAGATCCAAGAAAGTCATACGATATGATTCCTTCGGTTTCAAGGTTACAGGATGCAACTCACGATTGTAAGTAGGATCGTCATACAACGGGAAATATTTCAAAGTCAACTCGATACCATTAGTCATCTTATAAGTCTTGAACTGACCACCAAAAGTCAAGTTATCACCAGAACCAGTTACAAATACTGTATCCATTAAGTTCATAGTAGCTACCTTTTCTTTCAAGATACGGTCAAATTCGCGCATACCCATTTCACCAGTCAAGGCAACAAACTTACGTTCATTAGTACCCAGACAGTTATAAGACAAGTCAAACAAGAAGTCTTCCAACATCTCACCAGTCAAGTGAGTATAGTAACGTCTATTAGACGGAGCAATCTGTTCCAACAGACCAGCACCAATAAATACTGGACGACCGTTAGTACCCTTCAGATTACAAGAACCATCCTTGTTAACATTAGTCTTCATATAAACAAGCATACGCTCACATCTCTTGTACCATTCACGTAAAGCTTTCCATTCCTGATAATCAGCCCACAGATAAGAAGTCTTTCCAGTAGCAGGATCTTTCAAAGCAATTGCCATTACTGTAGAATAAGCTGAACCAGTAATATCATAGTTAACACGAATAGTAGTAAGATAGTTGCGCATCTTGAAGTGAGTATTGTAGTTCAGGATATCACCCTCTTCACTGTATTCTTCGTATGCAGAAGCAAGACGAGATACTTGTTTTCCAGCTTCAAGATATTCAGAAGGAATATAAGAAGTAGGCTGACCATCTGCTACAAAGCAAGTATATACCCACAGATTACCGTCTTGATAAGGAGCACCTGATACACGTACTTGGAATTCACGATTATCAAACTCTAAAATTGCGCCTGGGCCAACAGATTTTATTCAATATAGCTTGTTAGACTATACCCGTAACATTCGAGTTTGTAAATGTTACTGCTTATATTTTCATATAAGATTAGACTATATCTTCTTCCTATAAGGAAGTTCCGCATTTCGACTCACTTGAGTCTACGAGATCATTCTCTAGTCGTTGAACCTTCAAGTATTCAGAATCTATTCTAAGTCCTTTAAATAAGCCTTGTTTAACATATTTACCAGTATTAGCGTAACTTGTTATTAAAGCTTTAAAATTTTTCTTAGAACATCCAAATTGTTTTGCTACATTTGTTATACCTATAATTGAGAATGTTTTACCATTATACACATTTGTAAAAGTATACACTTTAAAATTCTCAGGTCTAATATATTTACCAGCATCGTAAGAATAATGTGCATTTTCGTAATTATCACACCATTCAAGGTTGCTAAATATATCGTTAGATCTGTTGTAGTCTTTATGATTTACCTGTGGTTTATTTTTAGGATTCTCTACAAAGGCTTCAGCTACTAACCTAGCTACTCTATATTCGTATCCTTTACCATCTTTAAACAAACACACTCTTTTATATCCATCTAATGACAAACGAGGTTTTAAACACTTGCCTCTTCTTAATGAGTAAACATCACCTTCATTGGATATTTCATAAAGATCTTCCCAATTTTTTATAGGCTTCCAAATTACTTGCTTGGTTGCTGATTGTCCATTTTTGTTTTTCATACTCTATATATTTAAGTTTAACTCTTCGGTCTAAATATCTTTAGGAGTTTCCAGCAATTAACGGAATTTATTTTTCAATACATTTCTGTAAAGCTTGGCTTAACCCAAGGTCAACCAATTATCTTCTAACCACAACATAATAGGAGTGTTACCCAAACCTGCAGTAGAAGTAGGAGTAATAGCTGCGCCATTCCATTTAGCGTCTCTAATTGTTACGGCTCTGTCATTATCAACCATTACAGACCATTCAAAAGAAGGCTGATCAATTGTCATTACATTGCCAAGACCACCTGTCAACATATCCAAAGAAGTGCTATAACCACTATCTTTTGTACCAAATACGTAAGACAAGATAGTAGACACCTGATACGGATTCTGCTGAGAAGCTACTGAAATCTTAGCAGTATCAATCAAGTCGGAGAACCACTTTCCTTTATACAGCTATAAATTGTTTAAAATATTATTATCCATTTTTATTAATAAAAAATTGTTATTTGTTTATAAATTTCCAAGTGTAACCTTTTACTGTCTTACCAATCCCTCTGCATACCCTAAGTATATCTCTAGATCTAGCCTGATGTATATTCAATGCTGCCGCAGCTTGAGAAGCACTTGAGTACTCTGCTACTAACTGACCATCCAAGGTATATTGAGCTACAGGGATATTGTTTGTTACTTTTCTATATTTACCAGTACCATAGTTTACATTATCTTTTGAAGTACACCATTCAAGATTGTCTATGCTATTATTTTCTTTATTCTCATCTTTATGGTTTACTTGTGGTAAGTTATTAGGATTTGGTATAAATACTTCTGCTACAACTCTATGTATTCTCTTAGATTTAAATTTATCCTATTTATACAATTGGACAAACTAATAACCACTAAGATCATACATTGGCGACAAAACTTTTTCTTTATAGGTAATTGTCCTTCCATCAGGATGTTTACTAGAAGGTTTTGATTTAACAGTTCTTTCTAAAGACTTTACTCGGCCAAAGCTACTAACTTGATAGTAATTTTGGTATTCTGGAATATCTTTCCAGACTTCAATATCTTTGTTCATTCTTGGATACTTAAAGTTTATTTATTATGCGACACGTAGTTGTCGTGCGAAAGCATCCCAGATAGATGAGTTGCTATCGTTATTTATCACTTGCCTTTTAGATTTCTTAGATACTCCACTATTTCTAGAAAGTGTATTCTTGAAATTATCAATAGCATCTTTTTTACCTTTCTTCTTAGCTATATCAATTAAGGTATCACCTTTCATTGTAAAGTAAGCAGAAGTGATTAAATTCTTAAGGCTTTTAGCATAATCTTTCTAGTATCTAGTAATGCCATCTGCATCCGGTTTGAATATGTATTCCAACAGGGCTTTCTTATCCTTCTCAGGAATATCAATTCCATAGATACTATCCATGCCTTTTATTTCTGTGACAACGTTATTAAAGAAGTCACGTTGTTGCTTTTCAGCCTCTCTGGCCTATTTTTCCTGGTTGGCTAATAGCTCTTCTTTACGTGCAACTTTAATGTCTCTAAGAGCCTCTAAAGCATCTGTAGCCTCATCCTCCAGTAAGCCAGCTTCTTCATATTTGTTAAGTTTCTTTTCAATTTGTTTTGAAGTAAAGCCTTTCTCTTTTAAGAATTCTTTAATGACTAGTTTTTGATTTACTTCATCATCTTCTATTTCGATATTGTCAATATCAAGATCAGCATCAATACTAAAATAATCTTTAAGCTTACCTCCATTATGCACAAATTTATCAAGCTTTTCTACTTCCTCACTAGCATACTGAGGAGTAGAATTTTCTTCTATTACTTCCTTAAAGTAATCAATCAGATCTTCAGCAGTTCTAGGCTTTTCATCATCTTCTACGTCATCCCATCCTAATTGTGAAGCTAATGAATCAAAGAATCCTACGATTATTTCTTCATCGCTTGTATCATTTCCACCATCGGTATTATCACTATTAGATTCTTGTTCCCCACCCTCATCCTCATCTTCATTAGTTTCTGTATTTTCAGATTTGGATTTCTTTTGAGTTTTAGTAGTTTTTTTAGGTTTAGATGTAACATCTTCATCTTCCTCTTCAGAATCTTCATCTTCAAGCTCATCATCTTCTACTTTAGTAGTTTTCTTAGGTTTAGGATTACGTAATGCCTCTAACTCTTCGTCTGTTAATTCTTCTGCTGCTGCATCAATTACGTCAGTATCGTTATCTTCTGTTTTAGTCTTAGTACCTACATGAGGGTTTAAGGTATCTAATATAGCCTCAAAACCATTCAATGTGTTCTTTGCTTCCATAATTATATATAATTAGATTTATTTTTTAATAGTTTTTAGTAGCTCCTAACTCGTAACATCTTTTTATTAAAAATTCAATCACTTCATGAGCTTCTTCTTGTGTAAAATATTTTTTATCTTCAAACAATTTAATAGAGTTTATCTAGTCTTCCGATAAAATATCTTCTATATTATAAGAATCCTATGATGGAGGCATTATAACATCTGGTAAATAATAATACGAATGTTCATCTATATACTTATCTAAAGTATTGACTCCCGTTACATAAGTATGTAATTTATTATTAATTTCTGCTCTCATTGTTTGTAAAATATTTATTTGCTCCTATAGCTCCAACTCCAAGAAGAGGAACTGTATTAAACCATTTAGTATATGATTTTAAAGATTTAAATTGATTGCTAGCCTTCTTGACAGAATCCATACCTTTCGGTAATTTATCTAACGCTGTCTTTATTAAAGAAGGAGTAACAACCTAATCTCTAGTATCTATCATCTTATTAGCATACATAAATTCTCTTAATTGATTCATATACGCTTTCTATTCTGTAGGACTAGAAAAATACTTACTAACAGAGTCAGAATATGGTTTAATAGCCGATCTCATCCACTTATACATGTTACTAGAACCTACTGCGTCCGGAGATTGATTTTTTAAAAAGTCACTAAAGTGATTAATTTCGTGTGTAGTACTGCCATAAGGAACTCCTCTATCTATATTGAACATATAATCATATTCCCCTATTTTAGGGAAATCTCCTCCTTCTTTATGTCTAGTAGTAGCGGATCCTTGCGTTTGCATTTTACCTCTAGCTTCTCCTGAAGTATAATCATCTCCGTATTTATTCTTTACTTGTTGTGCTCTTCTCATATAAGAGGGATCATCCATTAATCTCTCCGCTATATTATACGTCTCGTTATTCAAACGAGTAGCCATTTTTGCTTCTTTATTTTGTGCTCTAAGTATTCTATCTATCTAGTCTGTTCCAGTTCTACGTACTGTAGGTGTAACTCTTTTTATTGCGTTAGGAACAAATGGTATTACAGTAAGAGCAGCTAATCCAGCACCTAACCAATCTCTATTCTTTACTGCATCATAAGTATCTTTAGCTGATATAGCATCACCAATAGGAGTCATATTAGCAGCATCTTCAAGACTGAATACAGGTTTTAAACCTTCTTCTAGAGGTCTACCACTACTACTTCTACCTGTAGCCTGATAGAATCTTTCCTTCTCAGGATCACCTATCTCTCCTCCATCTGCAAATGCTTCTACCTTCCAATCCCAATAGCCTTTACCGGGATTATTCTCCCGGTAAGACTTTAGGTTTTGCATTCTCTATTTAAATGCTTGTTTATCCATAATCTTTCAATTATTTCTTTCCACCTTTTCCACCTTTGGATTTCTTTCCGCCCTTGCAAGCCATAATTAATTCCTCCTATTATTTAATTGTTTTAAGATATTGTCTCCAATTTTTCTTATTAGCCTTATAAGTCTTTTTTCTATCCTTAATCTTATATTTATCAAGATCTTCAGGCTTACGTGTTTTCAGATAATCAAAGTTATCATCGTTAGCATAAGCTTCCATCTCATAAGGAATAGTATAGTAAGCACTAGATGCAGGGTATATAATTGGGTTACCTTTAATCCATTCCCACACATAAGACCAATAATAACTTATCCATCTCTTTTTATCTTTAGCTTCATAGAGATGAATATTTTCATGATTCCAAGTAGTAGGCTTAATCTGAGATTCAGGTTTTCTACTTAACAAGTAACCGCACCAGCTCATTGCAGAATAACCCCTAAATGGATAGTGATCCATGTGTTTATATTCTACTTTATCTGCTTTTACTTTAGTGAATAACTGCTTAACTATCCACCATGTTTCTTTAAACCAATTCATAATTATTTACTCTTTTTAGCTTCTGCGTTTGTCTTATTCTTAAGTGCTGTCTTAGCTTTTAATCTTTCTCTCTCCATTGCTGCTTTATCTTTAGCTGCTTGCAACTTCATTTCGTGATCCATTCTTTCTCTTTCAAGCTGATTCTTCTTATCTTCTATCTCTTTCTTCATCTTCTGCTCTCTAATCTTAGCATTGAATTCAAATTGTTTAGAAGCTTCATCAGATGCTTGCTTACGTTCAGCTAAAGCTTGTTGAGCTATTTCCATAGTATCAGGTATGTTATTCTGATTCTAATCCTGATTCTCTAATCCTCTATAAGCATTAAGTTGAGCTACAGTAATTTTAGTAGCATTATCTTGATCTATCTTATACTTCTCAAGATCCATTTCTGCTTCTTTAATCATGAGCTCCTCTTCCTTAATCTCATTTTGCATTTGAATAGCTTGCTGTTCACGTTCTGCTTGAGCTTGTTCCATAGCTTGTTGCTGCTCCATACGTTTCTGTTCAATCTCCTCTAATCTAGACTTAATCATACTAATATTATCCATAGTAATGATTTCAGCTATATCAAGTAAACTAGCACCATTCTGCATAGCAGGTTGCATAAGTTGTTTAAGAGCTTCTACTTGTTGTTGATTCTTAGTAGTATCATCAATGAATATATCCATGTCTTCATAGAAGAACTCATCAGAAAGAGTTATAAATGCTCTAGTAGCATCATCAAGGATATAATGTAAGCATCTTTTATTATCTTTCCATGCTACTTTAGAAGTATCTAATAACATAGTAAGAGCTTCTTTCTTTACTTGATTATGAACCCAGAACCAAGGTTCAGTAATATGAGCTGACTATACTATAGATCTCTCTACATTACCTACTAATTCATTAGATGCAACAGAACCTTCACGCTATTTACTTACTCCTGATATTTCTGATACCATAGCTTCAATCTTATCCATAAGATTAATATACTAATCAATAGTATTAGCCATAGTAAGATCTAACGAAGTGAATTGATTAAACTGAGATGGCTTACCGCCTTCTCTACCAGGTATATCCCATCCTTCTTCGTATGGGTTAATAAATGCTACGCCAAGAGCACCTAAGTAATGCATCCACTTATTCACATCTATACCCATAGATTTAGGTATCTGAGTAACATCAATAACAGGCACTTTACCTTTATCTCTAGCCATAGCAAGTTCTAGTCTGTACCACAGTACAATATACATATACTGCAACGGTTTCATCATACTTACCAAAGATCTAGGAGCACTATTAGTGTTATTATATACAACTCCTGTATAAGGTAATTTTTGAGAATTAAGATTATCAGCAGATATGTGTTGGTATTCTAGTGGCTATATACCTATATATAAATCTTCTCCAACTCTATAACCTTCCCATACCTCTATAATCCAAGTCCATTCAACGTTCAACTCCATACCAGTAACCTTGTAGGACTCGTCTACTTGTAACTCATCAATTTCTCCAGTATTAGGATCTTGATAAGTAACGAAACCTATTTTCTTAAATGACTTCCAACAGCAATGCCAAACATTAATGTTATCAGACCCTTCAAACGGATTTGAAGTTAGCCCATTAATGGTTTTTGTCTTTAAGTGAGGGTAATCCATAGATGTCTTACGTACTTCAGGATTAATGCCTCCCCTGCTTACATCATCTACCATTTCAAGCAATTCATTTAATTGCTTTTCTGTCATTTTATCATAGAATCTATCATAAATTTCTGTAGCTGACATAATCATCTTACGGCAACACCAATCAGAGTCATGAATGAATTCTAAGTCTGCGCTCTAGTCATAACTAAAGTAAAGAGGATTAACTCGTTCTAAATAAGGATTACCATTTATAATACCAATATAGTATATTTCTTCTCCAGCTATCAACGCGTCCTTCCAACCTTTATAAAACTCATGAACTACATTAAGTTTATTCTTAAGATAGTTGAGACTATGGTATGCTGTTACTTCTGCTATATCTTTATAATCCTTACTTAGATATTTCTATATCTTTTCTGGAGGTAATATTTCACCATTCTATAATGCTTGTTGATATCTCTAAGCCTCTTCAGGACCTAATTGACTCATAATAGTAGCCATTACATAATCTTCGAGCATTTGTTTAGCAGTATCCTGTACTTCACTAGTAGCTATATCACTAGTACGTACTACTCTAAAATTAAATGGTCTTTTTGTTTCTTCACCTAATAATAAGTCTATTTTAGGCTTAATTATATTATAATCCTATGCTGTAGCAGGGAATCCATCTTTCTATTTAAAAGGATTTGTAACGTACAAAAGATCTTTCTCATTATAGATACTATTGTATAGATCATAGTAAGTCTACATTTCCTCATATCTAGTACGCCCATTTCTACCACCTCCACTATTAAAGCCTGACTTACTTACTATATAGTCAACGCAGGCCTCTTTCCAATCTTTAGTCTTTTTAGACATAGGAAGTTTTTGCACAGGAAATGAACCAATATTTCTACTTATCATATTCTGTTAATTAAATGTATATACATCATCATCGACTTGACTGAAGCTATCGTCATAACTCCAGTTACCATAAGTAAAGAGAGGACCGTCGAATAATAATCTCTCTCTATTAGTTTTTTTCTTCTCTTTTACAACTACATTATATAGTTGTTCACGATAAATCATTACCTGCATCAACGCCATCACACGGTCAAAGTTACCTATGTCATTATAACCTATAAGCTCTTCTAATAGCGGTTCTGATAATATATCGTGTAGGTTTTTATGTCCTGGAGATTTCTCATCATTTAACCAATCTTTGATGAGTCCTTCACCCCATTGTTTAATTTGTTTATTCATGTGGCAACCTTTCTTTCGTTGCACTTTAGAATTGCTGATGATATCAGATATAATGTCTGGCTAATCAGCCAAAAGATAGTCACAATGCTTAGCAGTAAAGTATGGAAACAAACCTTTACGCTCATTTTCATACATAATTCTGCCATTGTAATAAACTGCGAGTTTGCGTAAATTTTCATAATATTCCTCTGCTGTAGCAGGCCTTCCTGTATACTCAGCTACTATTATATCATAGTAGTTTTCAAAATTCTAAAATCTCTTATATACAAAAGTAGAGCCTAATGAATTAGTACCTGATTGATCATGATCGTAAGGGTCTACTCCAAGTATATATAAACCGATAGGAGCATCCTTTACAGGGTGTTCCCATATAACTATAGAACCAGTAGGGTCATCCTCTTTAGATAAAGGATAATGAGTAATATCGCCTTGTTTTTTTATTACCCATTTAAGACTACCATCTGATTCCCATACTAAATCACCTATCTATTTGTGATTTGATAATTTCTTATTTGTACGTATTTTAGCTAGTTGTTCTTGTAGTTCTTTTTTAGGGAATATGTTACCATTAAATTCTAGACATGCTTCAGCTGGAGTAATACAACGTTCTGCTACATAACGGTCTACTGCTACAGAACTAGTAGCATTCTCTATTACGTCTTTACGCTGTTGTAATACATATTCTAAAGCTTTGTGTCTTATGGTATTACCGTCATTATCCATATACATACGATTTCCCTATTCATCTCGTATGTCCATGTTTGTATACTAAGGTATGAAGAAACCACATTTAGTATCTCCTACATTCTCATCCCATATGTTATCAAGCTCTAAACAATTATAACCTTTAGGCTTATAAAACATATCTTTAAGAGTAAAGAAGTTAGAATCTTCATCACCACCAGTACCAAATGCTATCATAGTAGCAAATGCTCTACCGTCATTCTCTACAGAAGGTCTAGCGATTTGCCATGCTGCGCCTAATTCTTTAAATGAACCAGCTTCTTCAAATAAAATAAGGTTAGCTTTCTTACCACGTACTACATCAGGATTGTCTTTCAAAGTAACCCCAATAATTTCAGATTTATAACCTACTTCTATTTGATTACCATACTCATCTTTCATACTTACTGCAGCACGTTTACGTAATTGAGTATTTACAGCTCTTTTTTTACCCCATGCAGTATGTTCATCTATAAAGTCTAAGTAGTCCCAAGCTTTAGTAAGGATACCATCATCCGTTAAATATTGCTTATTTGAAGCATATACATATGATTTAGAGTTAGGTATAAGATAGTAATTACGACATAACATAGCTGCTCCTTTATAACTATTATGTGTTGGAATAAAATCTTTAGTTATATACAGATGATTTTCATTATCTATGCATAAACATCTCTATTGTTCATACTATCCTGTAGCTCTAATAGCTTTTATACCTATTCCATTATAATTGTACTTTCTATTCTTACGTATTTTTTCTAATTTTCTAGGTAATTTGAATATGTCTTCTTCTGTAGTAATACAAAGTTCCCAGTGTGGTAATGTATCAGATTTGTATCCATTGCTGAATTCAACTCCTATTTTTCCTTCTATCTTTTTTGATTTGTGAACTCGTATGCCTAAACTTCTAAGTACAAATACAAGGTCATCTATTAGTTTTTCAGAAGTAGAAACAAAGGTAGCGGCTCCGTTAGTAATACTTCCATCCGTATCCATTAAACCTCTTACTAATTCTAATCTATTCTCTACAGAAGAAAATTTATAATTTTCAGGTATAAATTTATCGTAAGACTTAACTTTTACTCCTAAGTCTTTTAATTGTCTATTTAATTCATTATAACCTTTCTTGTTAGAAAGAATAGTATATTTAAACTCTGCCCATTGATCTTTCTTTATTGTATAATCTGGTAATCTTCTAGATAGTTCCTCTACTACAAACTAGTCATTTGTAGCAAATTGAACTTGTGTTCCACATATGTAACCGTCTCCTAGTAATACCCCTAATACATAGGGATCTACTGTTACTGAGCGTTCTTCAAAATGTAAAGGGTTTAATTTTGGTACTTTATATGGGTAATGTTCTTTACCTGTACTTCCTTGAGTAAGCTTACGTTTGGCGTATTCTTTTGTAGGCATAATATAGAACTTCTTTCCATTTCTGCATGTAGCCCATAAATGATTAGCCCCACAACGTACTACTCTACCATCCTAAAATTCTACCTCATATACTTCCTGTACTCCTTGTTCTACTATATCTCCAATACGTACAGGTTGCCCATTAGGGTTCATAACGTAGTCTCCTACTTTAAGAGAACCCATCGTAACAAATCCTGTCGGAGTTAATACTTCCTCAGAATAAGGTTGCTCGTAACCTTTACGTCTAGACTTAAGTACACATAAATGTTTACCCTATTTATGAGCTTCATTTACTGCATTAAAATAGTAATAATCATAGTCCCAAAAATCAGGAAATGTAACCAACTATTCTGATACTACTTCTCCATTTACTATGCTATTTACAGTACGATTAATAGGGCAATAATTTAAATAAAAATAGTTATACCCACTAATGAAGTCACCATCATCAGCTGTATAACCATTAATACAACGTTCCTTTTCCTCTGTCCAGAAACGCATATATTCTGCCGTACCTTTAGGGTGTGGGCAGTATTGACCTGTTCTAATATATGTAAGAGCAGGCTATCTGAACTTATTACTATTTACTATCTTCTTATTAAAGTCTACCATATTATATATTTAAAAGGGGCGCGTTTCACAACGAACCCCTTCCATTCAGATAATAATTTATAACTTAAATTCTTTTAATTATGAAAAATTTACTGGGGAAATTTCTGTAGCTGTAACCTAGTTTCTTGAGCTATGGTTTTATACGCCTTATATTTAGTACTCCCCACCTGGGCTAACATTACCCCAGACTACCTGTTCACGATAACTACCTATCCAACAAGTTTCCTTCTGCTATTATAGTTTCAAAGGACTAGTATTTTTTATAGTATTCTATATCTCTTAGGGTATGTCTTATATAAGGTGTATTCTTTGTGTATTATATAATGTACGGTACCTTTACTAGATATATTATATTTTATCATTATATTAGAATAGCTCATTCCATCTTCATAATCTTTTCTAATACTTTCTATAGTTTCTTTAGAATATTTTCTACTTATTTGACCACAATTAATAGACACTAATTCTTTTGGGATATCATTTTTATTATCTTTGTTAGTTCCAATATCTATATTATCGTATGAATTATCGTATCTATCTCCATTTAAATGTCTTACTACAATTCCTTTTTCATAGATTTTATCACCGAACTTTTGATATGCTTGTAATCTATGTATCATACAATGAACTTTTTTATTTTCTTTTCTAGGTCCAATTCTGATATCAAAATTATAGTAATCTCTTTTGCGATCTTTTATTCTGCCTTTTACTTGTATTCCATTTCTGTTTAAAAGAATTCCTTCTTTAGTAACAGTGTAACCCTTAATAAGGGCTAATTCCTCTGGTTTAATCATATTCTATGTATTTTTTAATTGGTCCTCCCGCCCGCATCGGCCACGGGTCTTGAAATTTTAGAGATTTCTATGCTATAAGCCCTCATACATCACAGGAGAGTATCACGTGGATATTCTTACCCTCCACGTAAGGGTCCCTTCAAGGTTAAATTAATGATATCTATAAATTTAAAACCAGCTCTTGATACGCTTAGCTATTCTTTTATACCAAGGTTTTACTTGCAATCTAGCTGCTTCACATTCAGCAATTGCTTCCTCAACAGTTTTGGTATCATCAGTTAAATCTACGATAATTGTAGGCATTTTTGTATTTTTATCCATAATCTCAATTTTGTATTATTAAACGTTGTTGTTATTTTTTAGTGTTTATCAAATGTTATACTCTAACATTTTGATTAGGAAGTTCAAATAGATTAATCTTAGCGTCACCTTTTACTTTGCTAGTTTCAAGCTCACCAGACTTAACGGCTTTCTCTAAGTAATCTAGAGTAACAAATGTATCTTTTACTTTAGCAAATCCTGCATAATACTTTTCTATTTTCTTTTCATCAAGTTCTTCTAATAAAGAATCTTTATAGTATTTATTGAAGGTATCTAGCTTTAATCTAATGCTATCTAGCATATCTAAAGTACGAGTATGTTGTAATCTAATAAAGCTATCTTCTGCTTTTTGTTCATCTTCAGTAAGCTCATAATCTGTATTTCCTAAGAATTCTTCTTTTAGCTTACTTTCTATTTGATCATATGGAATACTCAGTACATAAGGACTATCCCATTTATTCTTAAATACTATATAACTAAGTATTGCAGTAGCATGTTGTTTATCAGCTTTATCTGATTCCCATATTTTCTTAAAGGCAGGTATAGCTAAAGCATTTTCATGTATTACTACTTTTCCTCCTATTATATCAAATAGTTTCATAATTATTATGTATTAGTTATCTGATACGTTTGAAACACATTTACATTCAGAGAAAGTGCTGCTTATTTCCTGTCTTTCATCTTGCATCTTTGCAATATGATCTTTAATAGCTTTATCACTAATCACAGCATAAACAAAAGTTTTATCATTAAGTTTATATGTTTTTGCTATTAAATCACCCTTAGACACTTTTACATTTTCAGTAGTTCCGTCTTTTTTTGTAACACTATATTCTCCATCTTCAGGAACAATCCATATATAATCGAAATAGAAACTATCTAAAACAGTTACCTCATTTGTATCCGGATTATAACCTACCATGCAACTACTATTATTGCCATTTACGTATTTATTCATAATCAATCTATTCTATAATCAGTATAATATTCTTTTTGTAATCTTGCTAGTATTACTCTAGCTTGTTTCTCTGAACAATTAGGATTTGTGTATTCAGGATTATTCTGATACTTGTTTATCACTGTCTGATAATACGCTATCTCCTGTTCTAGACTTTCCTTTGTTATATTCATAAATAGTTTCTTCTACTAAGTCTTTCAATCTGTCTTTGTATGTCTGAAAATCTGATATAATTTCTTCATTAGAATCATACACATTAATATTACTAAATATTCCTTTAATCAGATTTCCTTTATCGTCTTCTATAATAGCGCTAGTTTCATCTTCTCTTAGCCAATAATTAAAGTTTGTTCTTTTAGCTAGATCTTTTGATAGGTCTCTAATTAAAAGAGATATTTCTTTCTTTAAATTATCAATAGTATCAAATTCAGCTCTTCTATCTAATTCTTCTTTGGAAGAAAGTTGTATCTTATCGAGTATGTCATTACAACTATTTATTTTTTCTTCGATACGCTCATCTAGAGCTTTAGATAAATCTTCAACAGTTGCTTTTCTAAAAGTGTGTTTACTTATCCACAACATTGCTATTGCATTCCAAGCAACTTGAGCTAAGTGATGACAACCAGTATCTTCATCAATAGTATTACCCTTCTCATACTCAAGTAAGTGTCTTAGCATGGCAGCTTTATAGCGTTGGTAACCATTATCTAAGTTCTGCCAATTATTATCACCATACTTGATAGAACCGGCTGTGTATACTTTTACGATGTCTTCAATTTCTTCTAGGGGCAACAGATCCCATCTTAATTTCTTGTCTAAGAAATCATTCTTCTTTCCTTCCATCCTCTTTGTTTCTTAAATAATCTATCATAAATTGACCTACTTTACCTGCTATCCAACCTAGCAAATAAGCATAAGGTTCATTACCTTGATCATATCCTTGTCCTATTCCTCCTATTATATCCCATATTACATCGGTGGCGTGTGTAGATTCATGAGCAGCTACTTCTATAGCTGTACCATCTAATTTATCTGGAGCTTCTATAAGTATAAGTACTCCTTTATCTTCGGTTCTCTTGTCTCTTACTATAAATGTAACTCCATCTGCACTGACCGGACTAATAGGGGAACCATTATTCTCTTTATTTAGTAAATCTTTAATAGTAGGATAGAACAAGAACTTTCTCTTCATCTCTTCAAAACAATCTATAGTAGAAATATATAGATCTACAGGATATATATCAAGACAGTATTTCCTAATCATCTTTTATTATTTTATATATATTAGCAATCGCTCTATTACTAAGTAAGTACACATACAAAAATACTTCATCTGACAATCTATAAGTTGAATCAGGGGTAATGATTTCATTGCTACCTTCTTTAATTTGTATTGTGCATTCATCTTTTTGACCTGTTGGGTAAGACATTTTGTAATATATCATGAGCTCTACTAATTCTGTTAGAATGTCATTTTGTGGTATCTTTGTTATCCGTATCTTCTTTCTTTCGCTCATATACCTTCTTAATCTTGATTTTACCTAAGTAAGTGAATAGCATAGGTCTTTCATCACCTTCTGTTATTCTTCTATTAGCGAACATAAAAGGATGATTACATATAACCTTTATTACCTAACTAGGAAGTTGATATTTATTACTTAGTTCAGAATATATACTCATTCCAGTTTTTTTCATTTGATAACTCTCTAATATTATAATATTTGCTATTCAAGAAAGCTTGTAAATCATTAGTATTATCTGAAAATGTATTAGTTCTAATAACATTAATTGCTGCAAATAGATCTTCAATTTTTATACCTTCTTCTGAACTTGTAGCAATATCACCATTAAATTCTAGAATCTTTTCTAATGTACTAATCTCTTTCTTACTATAGTTCTTTTTAGGTTCAGCAATAATAACGTCTGTATTTTTACTAAACACATTTACTAAATCACACGAATCTTTAAAGATAACAAAATGATTATAAGGTAATACTTTCTTGCTTAGCTTAGCCCAAAATCTCTTAAACCAATTATACTTTTTACATAATAAGACACAACCTGGTTTAAGTGTTACATATTGTATATTCATATTATTCTTTCTCCAATCTAAGTACGATAGTTAGCTGAACTCTATCTCCTATTATTTCAGGTATTAATGCAGGATTAACCATCCATTCATCATCAGCTTTACCTTTTATTATCAGACCTTTATCTCTTAATTTCCCTATGTATCTACTTAAGTTATCACTAGTAATGCCTGTTGCAGCTTTTAGATAACGTCTGTTTTCGGTACTTATTACATTCTTGCTGTACCCAGGGAGCTTAGGAGTATTAATGTCTATATCAATTAATAAAACCATCAAGTCTTGCTCCCTAGTGGTCAGCTAAAGTACACCATCAAGTGATTTGAGGAATTCTCTGTAAAGATCTGTTTTCTTAACAGTCTTTACTAATTTATTCATTGATAATTTCCTTTACCTTTTTAAGAATTTGATTCATATTGAAATATACTGTATCTGCTTCAACCTTAACGCAAGTAGGAATCTCTTGATTATTATAGGCTTCTACTAAAGCATCATGGTCTTTCTTATATTGAGCTTCTAGTGTATCTACTAAATCAGATAATGCACACAATTTATCAATTGCAGAAAGCTCTTCATTTTCATCTTCAATGACTAACAGATTACCTGATTCTACAAACTCTTCTGCTGTTTCCTCATCCATACACATATAACGTGAACACTTCTCATTATCATTTTCAGTTGTCATACTGAATTCATACAAATTAGTATCCTCATTATAAGTAAGCATATCACCTTTTTGTGCAGATGCAAATTCTTTAATTACTTTATAGTTCTTCATAATAATTATTATTTAGTTGTTTAATAGTTGTTACATATACCTAAACGGTAAATGTTAAAATAGTATCTATTCTTTAACATTTGTTAACTTATATTTAAGTAATGACATGAAAAAAGGCTAGGTCCGCAGACCTAGCCCCACAACAACTATTAATACGCATTAATATTTAGTCTTTTCTTGCTATAATATCATAAGGTTTAACTAACTGACTATCCTTAAATAAGTCAAAGTCTTTAGCAAACTTCTTATTAAATACTATTGTATCTCCTACTTTAAAGTCTGTTATATTTAGACTTTCTGGAATAGCAAGTACAATTCCTAATCTCCACTCTGACTCTACTTCTTTTACTTCAGTCTTAGTCTCAAACTTCTCATAACCATCAACATCTTTTTCACCTGTACCAACTGCTTCGGTTATTTCTTTCTTTAGCTTAATAGGTTCAAGAGGTTTAACTAACACATCTTTCAGAGGAGTATAACCAATTCCATTAATTACTGTTTCTAGTACTTTATCTTCCATAATATTCTTATTTATATTCTATAACGTATTATTTGTTGTTTTGTTTCTTTAATCTCAATATATTTCCGCCATTAGAACAGCAGTATCTCCTAGCTAAAGTAGGACAATTTTTATCTAAGTAATAGCATCCATCACAACTACCTATAGGATTAGACTCTACTATAAACTATTTGTTATCTATTGTTACTGGTATTCTATTCTTTACTATCTTTGCTAATTCCTAGTCGTTCAAAGTCATTGCCTTATTCTTTTTTACATTTTTTAAGTATAAATCCTTGAGTACATAAGGCGGTAATTCTAGAAGGACAATAGCAATTGTATAAATCACAACCTTGACACATACCTTTTATTTCATTCTCTACTAAAGTATAAGGCTTATTACCAAAATATACTTTCTTACCTAAGTAAGCTACTTCTTTAACTTGTTGTTGTTTATTCATAATATAAATATCTAAAGTAGGAGACTATAATCAGTCTATACTGTCTTAGACTGTCTTTAACTGTTATAGACAGTAACGTATAAACTCTTATAAAAGTTTCTTTTATGATAAGCTTTTTAACATTTGTTAAGAACAATTATAGCTATTTAATAGCTAACTTTTAACATTATTTATGAATTAATTTATATAATTCATCGGCTAACTTCTTGGCATCTGGATGAGCTGCACCACTACAACGTAATTCAAAGAAATGCTCCCAATCTGATTCAAAGCCTGTCATTACTAATTCTGTCTTAGTTGCATTAGGTAGTACTTGTCTAGCTTGTTGCGGTTTCCAACCTCTATTTATAAGCATAAAATAGTAATATTCAGCATTTTTTATAGACTGTAGGAAGCAGTTAGCAGGATCACTTAGATTATCTACTTCAGGATAAAGTAGTTTAAGTTCGGATACATCACACCAATCATTATCCCAATTTGAGTATTTTCCTTCAGGTAAGTCTAACCAACTAGGTATAATATAAGTAATATCATTTCCAAACTTATCCTTACTATAATCACAATACCTAGTACTCTCCTGTGCAAAGCTAAATACTCTATGTCTAACAAATTCATGACTTACTCCTCTATCACATATGAATTTAGCCGTAATACGCTTTTCATGATGCTCTGTAGGTTCTACTTGGTATTGTAAATCGTCCAATCTATTATTTTCTACTATTACTCGTAGATTGGTTGTCACGTATATTGAATTTCCATGTTTACGCACTTTTGTATATTTCTTGTGATTACCATCTGACCAATATAATCTAGCTGGCGGAAGGTGTCCGTCTTCTGTTTTATCTATCTTTAAGTAAATAGTACCATGCTCCAACATAGCTCCATGACCAAGCTTAATCATACGATCTACAAACTCTTTAGCGCTATTCTCTGTTATCTTATCAAGACTTTTGTAGCAATGACGCCCAGCCCATTCTATTTGTTTATATACACCGTCTATTCCAGATTCTTGTTCTTTAACTATTACACTTGAATTAATTAATTTCATTGTTTAATATTTTAGATTTATACTTACCGAAGAATTTTAATTCACCATTTAATCTAGCCTTAATTGCTTCTTCCAAAGAAGAAAAACTGCCTAAATATATCTTTTCTTTGTTACACTGTATTTCAGTGTACCATTTATTTCGGTCTTCTCGGAATCGTACTCCTAATATTCCTGATGTATTATTTTTAGGTAATTTTACTCTATTTTTTAAATTATCGGCATTATTACATATTCTCAAATTCCTTTTTCTATTATCTAATTTATTTCCATTTATATGGTCTATAAATAAATTGGTTTCGCCAAGAAGTATTCTATGCAAATATCCCTGTTTAGAGTTTTTCACATATCCGTTTTTATCTCTACACCATTTATTATTGATTACTTTTGGGATATCTTCTTTATCGATTAGAGTTTCTGCAATTATATCACCGTCTTTATTGTAAAGATATATTATAGCATGATTTGAAAATTCTTCTATTTCGTTAGGATCGTATTTTGTTCTTAATTTTACTTTACCGTATCTGATATATTGTGAGTAGTGCTTTCCGCATAATATACCAATATCTGTATTGACTGTTTTATTATCGTTTCCGCAAATACAACACACTTTTGTTTGTTTCATAATTAGTTATAGTTTTTATTAATAATGTAGTTTCTATGGAAGAGTTTACAAAAGTGTAGATAATTTAACATAAATTAAACATATTTAAAAATAAAATATAAAAATATTTTATAAAAATTTTTTGAGAGAGGTGGTGCGTGTGTAGAATTAAAAAATATAAAATACCCCCGCGTGTGCGAAACAGCAAAGATTCACTCCCCTCTATTAAGTATCGGCAGGGAACACCCCGCACTAATTTGGTGTTGGCGTTCCCTTTTATCGTGTATTGTGTAATTCTTAAAATTGTGTAGTTATGAAATGTAATGTAACAAGTTTTGTTAAAGTTGAGAGAGAAAACGAAATGCCGTACTTTATTATTAAAGCAACGGGAGTTGAGGGTGATGAGAGTGCAAACGTAGTAGACGAAGACGGATGTATTAATCCGTTCGCTATGATGTCAAGGCGTTTTAACTTTACAAAAACACTATTTCCGTCAACGGACAAACAAGTAGAGCAATTAGAAAAACTCTATGAGGTGGATGAAGATGGGAAAGTGGTTAAGGGTGCGCCAATACGGTTAATGTCGGTATCTTGGGCAACGGGTACGGAGTTTTACATTCGCAAAGAGGGCTCTGTTACTGGTGTCTATGAGACAGAGGAGGAGGTTACGGAAAAGGTTGTGCGTAATGGCAAGACCATTGAAGTGACTAAGACTAAGTACATACCAAAAGTATTTAAAAGTGTTAATTTGACGCTCTTTGAAAATGCTGATGGTACATGTGCCGAAAACGGTGGAAATGCTGATGCCTTATGCAAAAGGACTTTTGAGAGGGGACTTGAATCAGGCGCTTATATTCCGTGTGAAACAGCTACAGACATTACCGAGGTAATCGCTTAATATATGGCGGTTTTCACCCAACAAGCATTGCCTACTGTTATGTAGGCTCTGCTTGCTTTGCAAATCAACATTTATTATCAACATAACAACTTTGCCTATGTATTCATTAATACACGGACTATTGAACATTGTATCTTTCCTATTTTGTTATTTTGCTATAGGAGAGATTAATGGTTTAATCTTTTATCTCGTCTTTAATGTATTTCACATTCTATATCTTACTTTAAGATTAGATGATGAGTAAGAGAACAAAAAAAGTCTTAAGACTCGCAATAGTGCATGAGCGTTAGATGGCACTTACGTTTAGGTAGTAGTGTATAAAAACTACCAAGTGGTAGATGCAGTTGTAGGTTCCAACTGGTGCACATCTTTTAGAGACAGCAACCAAGCTCGAAGTAAGCAGAGCGAAGATAGAAAGCTATACCTCGATAGGCTTAATGAGGTGCTTGACAGTCTGACACTAACTGAACAATAAGTGTCAATACTTTAGTATCTAACTATTATAGCAACACAATGCTATATGAAAACTCGTGTATGATGTATATCTCCTTAATTAGGGCGTTACAACGTTCCAGAAACGTAGTATGAAGGCGCAGAGGCGTTAGAACTAAAGTATTTTTTTAATAGAGTAAGAGAAAAAATTAGCATATAGATAGGATAATGCGCTTACTCTATTATTTTTATTGCATTAACTAACAAATAAATAATATCAAATTATGAAGAAAATAACTTGTATTCAACAGTATGTGATAGATAATCTCATTGAAGATGAGAAATTATCTACAAATAGTCTATTAGATGCAATATCTAAAGTATGTTCAAAGGAACAATTTGATAATATACTATCTATTCTTATAGAAACACCTGTTCCTTGTACAAATATACCTGAATTAGAGCGTTAAGAATGAGTATGTTTATACCTGAAAAAACTAGCACTAAGGCTAAAATAGAAATAATAAAAATACTAAAAGAACAATTCAACTTTAGTCTTAATCAAACTAAAGAATATGTAGATAGTTGCATAGGAAAGTTTAATATACTACCTAAGGCTATTACGCGAACAGAGATAGATGAAATTGCAAAAAAATTAAAACCATATGGTATAATTATACCATAACAATATATTATTCATAAGTTAATGCAGTAAATATTACTGCATCTTTAAGGTGAGAATCCTTAACAATCCTGTGGGGCTTATATCTATCAAAAGAACTTACAGCAGCTTTTATATTAGCTTAGCTGGACTTTATGATAGTATTAGTGCAGACGTTAAAATCAGGAACAACTATATTAGACGGCAATATTACCTTCTTCCAGTCGCAAATGTCATATAGTTTAATATAGCCAAGTTTGTTTCGTCCTTAGATTTACAGTATCAGCCATTTGTTTATTTAATCATTGTTCGTTCTTAATTATACAGATTGATTAATTAAGCATAACAGTAAGCGTACTGTTGTCAGTATATTTATATGTGAATATAGATATACTGATTGCACTCATTAAGGTAGCCTTCACGTGGCGAGTGTGTTAAGTAGTAGGTCTAAAGAATCTTCCAGTTTGTACCTATGAAAACTAATACCTTTAACCGCCAGCTCACGCGGTATATAAGACAGGATTGCCGGACCCGCAGGTGTAACGAGATAAATACCTGCATTTTTTATTAACCTTAATAATTATCAAGTTGTAAACTTTAATTTAATGCCCAGATGGCAAAATAGGTAGACGCTAAGGTCTTAAACACCTTTGACCATTGGTCGTGCGGGTTCGACTCCCGCTCTAGGTACAATTAGTAATTAACATTAAAATCAATTTAATATGAAAGAAGAAAAACTTACAAGATTAAAAATTCTAAGAGCAATGTCATATAGACTCTTACATTTCCTTATAAAGGAAAAAATACTTAGTGTATTCTTAACAGAATGTCTACAAAACTCAAATCGAGTATATCTCTTAGAATGTATATCCTATGGTACTATGTCACAATATGGGTTATATGAAATTGAAGCTTATTTTATATTTGCTGGATCAACTACATTGACTGAAAATAAGTGGTGGAGATATGCATTTAAGTATAGGGAGGAGTATCCATGGGAAGTTTAAATAGTATTACTAAATTTATAGCAGGTACTATAATATTTGTATTTATACTTACGTGGATAGCCGATAAACTGTGTATTACACGTGTTAATACTGCTACAGAATTTTTAGACAATTATAAGAATTGTGTAATAGTAAGAAAAAGTAATAGTACAAGTGATTATATACTTACTATTAAAAATCCTTACACTCAAGACATTAGATATAGAATTACTAATGTGGTTGTTCCTTCTGGATTATATTATAACTATTCTATAGGAGATACTATTGGTAAGAAAAGGCAAATATATTTTAATCAATAAAAGTATGAAAAGAGAAGAAATTAAAACTTACAAAGATGCTTGTAAAGTAATAGGTAGAAAACCCAGAACTTATAAAGATAAGCATTTGAATCTGTATGAACAGCTTAGTACAATTATAGCTGCTCTGAATTTCATTAGTAATGGTAATAAACCTTGGACACCTAAGTTCGATTATTATTACATCTATTCTTGGTTATACAGAAAAGATGGATATAATAAATCTGCAGGTTTGTTCCATTTGGATTCTTTCAATGGGTTGGACTATTCCATTGCGGCTGTCGGGACTTCTCTGAAGATAAAAGAAAGAGAGGATGGAAATTACATAATAGAAAACTTTAAAGAACTACTCCAAGATTGGTTTTGGGGAGATTAATTACTAATTTTAAAACATTATCAAAATGGAAAATGATTTGATGGCGAGACCTAAACCGCCAAGAATAATAGTTTGGGTAGTATTAATAACTCTTGCCTTAATAGGCATGATGGGAGCAATAATTTACGCAGAGCGTGAAAACATTGCTAATTTCTTAAATGGTGTGAACCAAGAAGAAGTACAAGAAGATCCTCAAGTTATCATTGAGGAACCTGTAACAACAATACAGGATATTCTCGACATGAGAGAGCAAATGAGAGAAGATAGAAGAGTTGATAGTGTATTTTTAGCTATGCCAAAGGTAGTATTAATTGATATTTTGATGCAACATGGTACATCGTTGTCTATAAAAGACATAATTTACATATATGAATCAAACACATCAACGTATAACACAGTACTATCTGGAGCAAGAGCTCAAAAATATCTTGATGACTCTATACAAACTCATGTTATATCAACGATTGTAAATGACTCTATTCAAAATTAAAACCAAACCTTCTTTCTGTTTTAAATGAATATTAGAGTCTAGTATACTCAGTCTGTGAAGATAGAGTATACGTCCTCAGAAAATGACAAGCATGTGGGGCGTAAGTATATACAGCAAGGTTATCGTTTATCCTCATTTATACAGGTTAATTGCGCAACTGTAAAAAACGGGATTGATAGAATAAATGGTATATATGATCGTGCGGACGTTAAAACCATGTACTCCAATAAGATTTAGTTTGACAGCTATTTCTGCTTATGAGTTAAAACTGTAGTGAGAGTCATAGTAAGTAACGATTGTAGTCGTTCATCTTTGTCTTATAACAAATGCTATAAACTAAGAGTTGGCACTAACTTAATTAAATCCTGAGTGTCCAGGCGTCATTATTAATCAATTTAAACGTTTAAATTATGGGAATATTATCAAAATTAACCAGAACAATGCGTATTAGAAAAATACGCAGAGAAGCTAGGCAAAAAGCTTATGAAGCATTGTGCCTATCACCATTGAAATACTCTAGAGCAATTGCTGAAATAGATTGTATTATCGATGGTCATAAATGGAGTAGTGAATTTGATCCTAAAAAGGAAATAGCTAAAGGCACTACTAAGAGAGTATATTGCAAACATTGTGGAGTATATTATCATACTCACACTTATAAAGAAGACTTATAGTTATTTAATCAATAAAACTTAAACAAATGAAACTTTTAATTATTGGATTTAAAGATGGAGTTAATGATGAACTCATCGAAAGTGGTGTACTTGCTCTTCAAGGTATAATGGGTATAGATGTTAAAGCTACTATCTATACTGAAGATGAATTTCTACCTACTAACAAAAATAAGAAATCTATTCGTAAGAGCGATTTTATGATTGCTATAGAAAAGATTATTGAGGTATGTGGAGAAGAATCAGATAGTATAGCTTTCCGTAGCTATTTCTATACTCTTGTATTAAAAGGAGTAATACAGAGACCTATTCTTGAAGTACTATCGTACGGTCCTAAAACTAACAGAGATCTTGAATTCCTTTCTAAAAGAAAAGAAATGGAAAATATTGTAGAATATGCTCGCGTAGCTTTATCAATGATTTCATAATGGGAAAGACATTCAAAGATAGTAATTACACCATGAAATATGGTAATACTAAAAAAACAAGATCGCGTAGAGCTAAATTACAGCCTTATGATCGCAAATCTAGAGATTATGAAATTGATAAGTAATCAAAAGCTTAAAGCAACAGTAAACAATCTTTTAAAGAACGATTGTCCATTACAATGTAATAAAAAGCATTGTGATGTATGTCAATTCAGAAATGACAAATCTGAATCGATTCCAACAGTAACTACCAATACTCCTTCGCCAGAGGTATATGGTAGAGATATGTATTATTAACCCTAAACAAGTTAGTATGGTGTCAGTCAACCCAGAACTACTATTATCAACCAGATCCCTAATGGAAGCTTAGTAACAACTAAGCTACTAAGCAAGAGTACAATGGACTATACAACGGTCAACCAGTATCTAATATTGGTCTAATATGAAGGAAAAGGGTTGCCTATGAATAAGAGATACGAATAAATAGGATAGTAGTTTTTTTAAAGAAATTAAAGAAATTGGCTGTTAGGTCTATGAATCAGTCGTATGGACGAGGGTTTGATCCCCTCCAGCTCCACTCACTATGACGTCTAAGGTGACTTCTATTGCTAGCGTTTCCCTCGAAGTAAAATGATAGGAAACGCATAGTAGGTAGGTTAGATGTAAATATCTACTTACTACTGGGGGCTGAATGAATTTGACAGCGACAGTGTGAAGTAGAATAGGTCAATAAGCAGATAACTGGCAATACAAGTTATATTATGAACTATAGCCGTATTGCGGCGTAAGTTCAAAACGGCTAAGCTAATGTCGTAGAAAGCTGGAGTAAGGATAGTACTCAGATGGTAGAGCGGTGAGATAATATCAAAAGCTGGTATCGGAGGTTCGAGTCCTCCCCTTACTACTAATTAAAATCAATTTAATTTATGAATAGTAAAACTGATAATAAAAATTTACGTAATACACTAAGTAGTATTATAAATAATAGTGTAATACCAGACGAAGATGCATTAGAAAAAGTAGCTACTAAATTACAATTAACAGAGTATAGAAAAATAATAGATGTACCTGCTACTAAATTAAATGCTACTGAAGTATATACTACTTTACGAAAGTATGATATTGTACGTACGATTATTGGTCCAACAGTTCATTATGCGATTGTGGTAAGTATAGATATCGATTTCAATACTATATGGGTTATACCTATTACTTCTGATCCTACAATTGGACTTACAACTAGAATTAAAAGTAGTAGATTATTTTTAAATTCCTATTATTTCTGTGCTTTATATCCTATTCCTTTTGCTGGAGATATAAAATATTGTGGGATAATAGATAATATAGTTGAATTTAAAGAAGTACTTACAGCAGTTAAACATTACTATAAAGACCTATTAAAAGGTAATAGTAGTAAATAATTATCAAAATTATGAGAACAGTAAAGCAAATTAAAGCAACAAAAAGAAACTTTTCTATTTTGTATCTTACTAGTGTTCTAAAAATGTTAGATCGTATAGATTCTTGGACAAGAAACTATTCTATAAAAGGAGCTATAAACATGATTAGAAATGCTACTAAATATGCTATATTAGAGATAAAAGATACAAATTATGAACATTCTTTTTATGGACCTCAAACAGATGTAAAGTATGAGTGTAAAGAAAGCAATCAATGATTTAATCCCACCTGAATGGGATTATGTTCTTAGAAAGAACAAAGTTCTAACAAAGTTCATAGATTATATGTATGAATTTTGCGTACCAACTTACTGGAGAAATAACAAGTATCATAGAAAAGCGGTTGAAAGAATTCGATTTAAATTCAGTCGAGGAATTCTAGATTGTATTGATGCTATAAATACTCCAGAAGGATATCATTTTTGGAAGAAAATTGAATTAGAAATAGAAACATATAAAGAGCAAATACGATGAATAAAATTGAAATCATTCCTTGGGTTAAGTTTAATGATTCGGGAGTAAAACAAGAAATCGAAAAACTTGCAGAAAAGTCTACATCTAAAATGGATTTTCTTTCAAGAGTAAAAGATCAGTATAATTTATCATTATCTGATGCTAAAATTGTTGCAGACAAATTCTTTAAAAAGGAGGTATAAATGTTAGAACTTAAAAGAGCTGGCTTATATATAGCCAATGGAAAAAACACAAGTGTTTTAGTAAGAGTTGCTGGTGAATATCCTTATTTACGAGTAATTAGTGGCGTTCTATTGAACGATATGGAGAAAGATGGTACAGTTACTGTCTTAAAAGAAGATGATCCTGAATTGCAGGATATAGTATGTAATCCAAAGAACTATATCTTTGATCTTCCATCTGTAAGTAGTTCTATTAAGAATGAAAACGGATTAAAGACTACTGAGAAAAAGTCTATTGAGTTTACAAATGAGCAATTTGATGAGTGGGTTAATAAATATATTAGCTTTACTAAAATGTACCCAGAACAGTACAATGTCAAAGCTCAAGTAATGATTATCAGTGCAGGATTTAGCATATCTCAAGCTGATCTTATCATTCAACAAATTCAAACAAGACTTCGTTTACGTGGTATTATGTAAAGTATTATGAAAGCATTTGAGTATTTACAAAAAAATATTAAGAAAGAGTATTCTTTCTATCCTGGTACAGTTATATCTTTAACTACTAAAGATGCGGTTACTCCATTTAAGCTTAATGGAAAGGAATATTGTACTGGAAGAACTAAAATAGGTAATCAGTATTATAATTTTCTAAAAGATGAATCTAGCGATGGTGCAATCTTTAGTGGATTACCTGATAGTATATATAAAAGAATAGAATATCCTATGCTTAATACAATAGCACAAAGAATCCAAGACAAAATTATGGTATTTGCTGTCAGCCATGCAGAAATGCAACAAACTAAAACTGAGTTAGTTCAGTTAAGAATAGCAAATAGTATGATTATGAATCTCAAATGTCTTAGTTCAGATGATAGAATTCTCTGGGCTAATTGGATAAAAGAACTTTACTGGGAGAGAAAAAAGATACTACACAGATGGTATCTAGAATATATTTTACCATTTTAATTACTGAATAAGGATTAAAGTCATTGGGTTGGCTTTAGTCCACTAAAATCTAGCGAACTATGAAAGAAGAAGAAAAGCTTCTTGTAGAGCAAGCTAGAGATGGTTCCGAAAGAGCTTTTAGTACACTTTATAATACTTATAAAAAGACTGTTTGGTATACTGCTTTTAAAGTGGTAAACAACGCAGATGTAGCAGATGATATAACATCCCAAGTATTTACTAAAGTATATTTAAAGCTTAAATCTTATACACATCACTTATCATTTGAGATGTGGTTAAAAACTATTACAGTTAATACTGCAATAGATTATATAAGAAGGAACAAAAAAGAGCAATTGAATAACTATATTGATGAAGAAGACTCTACAATTCAATTAAATGGGTTAGAACATAGTCCAGAAGATAATCTTATATTTCAACAGAATATAAATATTGTTATGGATTGTATACCTCGTCTTAAGAAGAAATATAGAGATTTAATTTATGCTCGGTTGGATGGAAAATCCTACCAACAAATTTCAGAAGAGCTTGCTATTCCAGAAGCGACTGTAAAGACGTGTTTGAATAAAGCAAGACAAAGACTGAGAGAGATGTTTAACAAATATTAACCAATACTTACAAATTATGGCAAATTCATTTGGTCTACTGTGTCTTGCAGTAGTAATTGGATTCATTGCTTCTATAGTAATGAAGGATGCCAAAGCTTTCGGCAAATTGATGGCCATCATGCTGATAAGCTTACTTGTAGGTGCAGGAGTAAAGGAGTTAGTAGACATTACTAATGATGACATTACTTCTGAGAAAACTGCAGTAGTTTCTACAGAATCTACTCCCATGCACAGTAGTATTTCTCCTTTTGTATTGGAGGATACTGTTGCTATTCCAGATTGTGCAAGTAAGGAAATAGTAGAGCGTGACAGTGTAGAAATTGAAGCAGAAGGAGTACCTACAAAACAGAGAGTGAAAGGTAGTTATATAGATGATTCATGAGAGTATATTACTCTCAATATTATTTATATATATCTACAAGTATTTAATCTAATTTACGCGTAAGGAGCGCATCATTATCAAAATGGCAAAGAATAATAAGAATGCAATTAAAACTGCAAAGAAACAAACTAAGACTGCAGAGGAAAAAGTAAAGACTCAAGCAGCAGAAGCTGCAGTTGAAGCGCCAAAAGCAGAGGAAACTAAGGTTGAAGAAACTAAAGTTGAAGAACCTACTCCTGCTCCTGTAGAAGAGAAGAAGGAAGAGATTACTAGCCCAAATGGAGAAGTAATCGATCCAGAAGTAGTTGAAGAGACTGGTACTGAAAAACCTAAGCATACTACTCCAGTAGTAAATGCACCAAAAGTGACATCTTTAGGTGCTGCACTTTCTTCAGCTGGAGGTTCTACAGATCGTATTGACAAGAATCATGCAATTGACCTTGCAAAGATGGTATATCAGGAGTATGTAAATAATCCGGATACTCCCAGTAGTATCCGACAGACTGCTAAGAAGCAATTTGATGTAATGACCGGAGTTGCTTTGCTTCAGTATTTTACTCAGCTAGAGGAAGACTTCGAGAATCTAGGAGTGCGTATCAAACCACACATGCGTGAACAAGCAGAAAATGTTCTTACGAACTATCTTGGGGTTAAAGTAAAGACTACTGCTCAAGATGATGGTCAGTTATTGCTTCAATTTGAAGAAATTCCAACTGAGACTCGTAAGACTGCTGCACAGGACAATAAGGCTAAGGAAAAGCCTATACCAGAACCAAGTCCTGAACTTCCTGAGAAAGAAAAACTAGAAGCATTACGAACAATTTTCGCTCAAACTAATAAGGGTGGAATTGGAGGTAATCTCTTGAGTGGTATTGAATGGGCACGTAAAGCATTCTCATTTGCTGCTGAAGAGAAGAAATCTGTTATCTTTGCAAATATCCTTCACAAGGGTACTGAAGCTACCATGATTAACTGCCTACGTGGTATGGTTAATGGTAAGATGGAAGCTGAGCATAGTATTCTTGGAGCTCATGCATTATTGAAAGCTTGGTGTCCTACATTGAGTGAACAAGAAGTTGCAGAATTGACCGCAGTACTTATGTCTGCTGCTTCTAAGAAGAAAGTTGATGATTGGAACGAGAAGGGTGGTTCATCTCATGGAAAGCCAACTTATGACGGAGAACTTACTGTAGTAAATCGTCAAATTTTGGCAGCAAATGCAGGAAATGTAATCGATGCTATCTTAAAGGGTAATGTTGAAGACGTTGCTGTAAAGGTTCCAGATAGTCAACTTGACATGATTGTTCATCCAAATTCTATCCGTAAAACGCTTATTGCAGCATATGGAGATTCTGAGAATATCCTAAAAGACAAGTTAAAAGAACTTGTTCAATATTATGCTAAGCCAATTATGCGTTTGTCTTCATATGTAGACAAGTCAGCATACGCTGAGGCTAAAAAGTAATCAATATGAAGCGTTTTAATATGTTAATCACACTAATAATGGTGTGTTTAGGAGGATTCATAGGATTTGATCCTAATTCTCCGTCTCAAACTGCAAATGCTGAAGAAACTCGAATTCGTTGGGTAGACGTACCCAAAATGCCAGTAGACGTACTAGGTTTGAATGAAGAGAAATCTATCAACATTGACTTGCAGGAAAAGACTGTATTATTTAATGGAGACGTTGATAATACTACTGTGACAATTAAAACGGACGTTGAGACACGTCCAGAGTATATAACCAAGGCAGTAGAAAAGGTAGTATATTTACCTGAAGATATTGTCTATAGAAGCAAATTTTTTAATCGTTTAAAGCCGATTAATAAAGAACTGCCAGTGAAAAATTGGTAACTGCCGAAGAGAAACGCAGACCGCTACTAGAACTATACAAGCGGTATACAAGAGCTATAAGTATAAATATTCATTATTTGAGCCTAACTAAGCCGTGTAATGTGAGTAATACAGGATACTGAAATGTATTAAATAAAAGCTAACACTTTTATTTATACTATAGTATGATAACTTGTTGTGTTATAAAATTACTCTATAACTGAAGAAGCAACAGGAAAATGGGAGAGCGTGCATAACCCATAAGCGAGAACCGTACTGGTGGCTAAAAGACGCAGATGTGGAAGGAGCAGCTATCGCATCTAAACAAAGCAAGGGGTATCGTTCACCTCTATACACATTCGTTGACCAATATCACTGGTGAAATCACGAAGGAATGTGAACACGTGCTGTTTATACGTTGTCATCTTAACTGAGAATCGACTAGCATTCTAGGGTGTCTCCAAAACCCCCTTGGCCCACTACTTAAGTGTGTACGAGCCTAAAGAATATTGCCTTAGTGTTCTATATTATATCTAAAGATCTTCTGTTGTATAGAAGTGTAAAATTCAATTGGGAATCGGGAAAATCGATGGCAAGATTAGTACTTGGATATGGTATATATGAAGGAGGAGGATAATATAATAATGAGCAGAAATTAATTAAGACATGGCTGAGTGGCTATGATCCGTATAATATCTTTTTGTATGAGAGTTATATGACAGATTAACCGGATTGGGTGCAAAACCCTTACGCAATACAGTGAACGTTAGAGTTAGCTGTTTGGGAGAAATCCCTATGGAAAGTAAATTGCGTGTCTTACAGCTTAAGAGATTTCATAATATAGTTGCAATTACTATAGTGTTTAGAAATAAGCATAATGAGGTTTAGGTTATTATATTATAAAGTGACTTGTTAGTAATGTCACTATAAAGCTTAGTGTGCTTTGCACCGAGTAATAAACTAACTAGCGCTTGAAGTCCGCGAAAAGACTATTAGTAGTTGAATATATGATCAATATAAGTATATTCATGGGAAACAAAGGAAGGTGGAACTAAGCCCACCCATAAAACTTAGACAAAGTAAGTGAGGTATCTTTAACCAAGATTCGCTAGAAATAATTAGGTAAGAGCTATGCACTCCAGCATAGAGCAGGATCTTACAGTGCGTCTTAAGAGGCCGACACGAAGTAGAATGGAAGTAATCTACGTATTGCCTTGGTTAGTTAATGTTATATAAGATGTTATATACTTTAGTAAGTCTAATCAATGAGTGCCTACGCTGAAACGAACAGCTAAAACAAATAAGGAGAGTGTAAACATGTTTAATTTTTAAAACAATAGGGAAGTTCAATGGTAGTACCTTGACAAAGTATGAGCCACCCCGCTATTGAAGTAACTTGCTACATGAAATTCTGTAAACTAATGTGCGCAACACATTAGCTAAGGAGATCGCTGAGACGGCTGGTACGCTTCTCATTAGAGTGTACTAAAACGTTTGTTGAATGGTTGGAAATACCATGAGTAGAAAATAGTAACCTGAGATTTATCGCAATGTCAGAAGTGAAATGTCCAAAAGTGGGTGCTGCGAAACATCAGCAGCTTTTGTATTAGTAGTTTTAGTAACGTTTCTCAATAGAAACGACCCTCATTCGCCAAGTCTATTTAAGATAAGAATGTTGTAATAGCTTATATGCCCGTAGATAGTATCGTACTATTGATGATGGAGCTCTCTACATCTTTGCATCAAATCGCGTTGTAGAGTACGGCAAACAAAGGGAAACGGTAGGTGTTACGAGTCCCCTTTAAGTACAATCTCGAAACCCAAAATTGCAAATATTAACAGATATTAGCAGAAAATATTATGTTTTAGAAAAGTAGAAATAAATAAGTGAAGAACGGCTGACTTATCTGTCTAATAAGTAAAGTCCTACGGGGAATGCCGAGTAGTGAAATATTGCTACGTTCTAGTAATGAGTTTTATTATACTTTAACTTTTTTACAGTACTAACAAATTTTATCAGAACATTAACCAACGTTGTATTACCATATGCATCATTGAGATTGATTAACCTCATTCAAAGCTTTTTAAAGCGTATCCTTTAGGTACAGGATAAGGTTAGAATAAAAGGTAATACATTAATTTTTAATTTTATTATTAACTGATTAATTTCTCGTTAAAGAAATCAATCTTAAAATCAAAAAGGAGAAATAAATATGAACGAAATGAATGCAGTGATCAATCCTGAATTGATCGGTAAAAACAGAGCTATTCTTGAATCTTGGAACTTAATTGGTAAAAAGATTTTCGTTGTTCGGCGGGAGCCAGCAGATCTTATGTTCAATGACCGTAAACGGGACGGCGATCCAACTTTGACAATGAAACCAATCATGAAGTACATTATTGAAGGTACTAATATCTTCGGTGTGCGGTTAGTTCCACTTCCTGATAAGACTACTCTTGTAGTGGAGTTAAACAACAATCCAACTCTGCAGTTTAAGATTGGACCTGCTAAATTCCGTGAAGTTACTATGGAAACTATCACAGAAGCAGTAGAAAACAATGAGAAGAATTCTTCTCTTGGCCGGGAACCAATTTTGTTTGATGATTTGATTTCTCTTACTGAGCAGGTTAATAAGCTGAATGCTCTAGAGAAAGCAAAAGCTGAGGCTATTGCAGAAGATATGCTTAACCAGGCTAAGTTGTTAAGCGATCTTAATGACATTCATTTGACGGAGTGTGATAAGTATTATACTGAACTTGGCACTCCTATTACGAAATAATTTGAGCTATGTCAAAAGTAAGACTAATCTCCAAATCTCGAGAAGACTTACTAAAGCTTTTATTAAAAGATAATCGTATTAGTAGCATTGTTCTTTTGAATAATGAGATTCCAGAATCAATTGTTATCAATGACGATGGGTCGGTAACATTTGGTAGAACACCAAAACATTGGTGGAATAAAATTTTTCGAGATTACACAACCCTGTCCTTTACAGATTTGTGTTTTAAAATGCTTAATGCATTTTCACGGTATTTACCAAAAGATAGTAATTTACCACGAATTCTGACAGAAGAAATCATTACTAATGCTATTAATAAGCAACAGTATGATTTTGTTATTGATCGATTTGTTATGTATGCTTTTCTAGGTGTAACAGAAGGTGACTACAAATTGAGTATCCTACAGCTGATAGATGAGAACCCGCAGCAACAGCAAAAAAATGATTGTGGTCGAAAAAAACGTTTCCGGGGTGAAGGTATTGCATATCTTGATCTTGGAGGAGGACAAATTCCAATTGGAGTACGTCTAGAAGAAGATTAATTATTCATGAATAAGTATTAGCAGATGGACGCTTATTCATACTTTGGATTGAATAGATTTGTTTAATAAAGTAGTACAAAGTATAACTAAGTTAGTAGATTAGATGTAAATATCTACTTACTATAGTTATATAGAGAATGAAAACATTAAACATTTATATATAAAACCGTAGAGCTCAAGACGATGGGTCGGGCATCTTGGTTTTATAGCCTTGTGGCGAAATTGGTAAACGCGTCGGACTTAAAATCCGATGATCAGAAATGGTCTTGAGGGTTCGATTCCCTCCTTGGCTACACAGGTAAGCGATTTCTAATATACGATATTTAAATCAAGTATTAACTAAATAATATCAACTATATATGAAATCAATTACAAAAACTATTAAGCCGAACATGTTAATCGATAAGCGTGATAAATTAACTAATGAAATTTCTCGTTATTGGAAAATTATAGCAACAGAGAATGTACTTAAGAAAGGTTTAACACGCAATTATGACCTAAAATCTCTATTAATTCATATTAGAGCAACATATGATGAATTAGTGATTGTTAAATTACGTATTCAGTGTGCAAATATGGGTATTAAGTTAAAGGATTTATCTAGTGATGCAAATATTATTAATATCTATAAACTATCTGCTTTAAATGAGTATATGGTTAAGTTAGATGAAATGATGAAACATCATACAATTAATCCTGTACTTAAGGCTAAACGAGGGAAAAAAAGTTTAGCAGTAAATGAGGAACTTACGTATAACTATTTACGTGCTAAGAAGAATGAATGTTCGTTACCATTAAATGAATTACGAAAGAAAATTGCAGAATTTAATGACAATACTGATTTGAATGAGGAAGAAACTCCTTTATTCTTAGCAGCATAAAAATCATATTTTTTAAAATTTAAAAAAATAATAAAGTAATCTTAAAGGGATAGATAAGTAACAATCGACGGTAATACGCCGAATGTGAGGTGTGTCGGAGGCATCTATCCCTTATTTTTTAATCTTTAAAAACAATAACATTATGAATAAGACTGATCAACAGAAAAATAATAAGTATATCAATTACTGGACGAAAAATGGTAAATCTTCTAAAGAAATTAATAGAGCAATGAAGATTGCAATTACAACTACTTATAAAGATAGTAAAGGAAATTTACGTACTCGTATAACATATCGCCATCCTAAATTAAGTGATTTAACGTTTGAATCTTTACCAGCAAAAAGTTTTACTCTTACAAAAGAACAAAAAGAGGAAAGATTTAATAATGCTGAATATAGCGATAAACATGATAAATTAGTATCTAATCTATATGGAAAGATAAATAATATCTTTAAGAAGCAAGCAGAAAAAGCAGCACATAATGATAAAATTAACAATATTATGTTTAACAAAAAAGTACATACCTTAGTGAGTAAGCAGAGAATTAAAGGTGAATATCCTAATTTGCTTATTATACAAAGAAAGAACAGTAAAGGTTTACCATATGATTTTAGTATAAATCCATCTCGTAAAACATTAGAAGAACTTCGTAAAGACGGAGAAGAACTAAATGACACATTTAGTAAAACTATGCGAGATTATTGTGGTATCGAAATTTGGGAAAAGTCTCGATATAAACTAAAAGGGACAGGTGTTCCAACAAATTATCGTTATTGTATCTTTAAAAATAAAGAAATTACTAAAAGTGCAGCATAATGAGAAAAATTGATAAATTAGATGTTATACATATCAAAAAGAAAGCTGATACGTATATTAAAAAGAACACTGAAATTAGAGAAGGACAAGCTCTGTTTTGCGCTTCTTATAATTTGTTCCCTAAATCAACAGATAAATTATCTGGAACACCATGTGATTGTTTTTATGAAGATAGCAGAATGCCTATCTTTTTAGAAGAATTACAAAAATTAGACGCTGAATAGCGTCTTCGGTCCTATAGCTCAATTGGATAGAGCAACAGACTTCTAATCTGTAGGTTTTGCGTTCGAGTCGCAATAGGATCACTAACTAAACTTTAATGATATGCAAATACGTGGAAAAGCGGTATTTGTATTCGATATCGAAGTATTTCAAAATATCTTTCATTGTTCTGTAAAAGACACAGAAACAAATACTATTTATAAATTTGAAATATCAGAAAGAAAAAATCAACTAAGAGAATTAGTTAAATTCTTTAAACAGGTAAATAAGTATATTACTTGGGGAGAATATTATACTACAACTAGACAAATAGAATCTAATATTATATTCTGTGGTTATAATAATCTGCATTATGATAATCCAATAATCAATTATATAATTGAATATGAGGATACTTTAATGAATCACAATGTATTTACTATTTGTAGTTCTATATTCAACTTAAGTAAGACTATTACTACTTCTAAGGAAGATAATATAGATGCATGGAAGCATTGGAAATATCAAATATGGTTTGATACTTTTGATATTCTTACTATGTTATATTCTAATAAGCTTAGAGTAGGTTTAAAGGAAATCCAAGTAACAATGCAATATCCTAATGTACAGGAATTTGTATGTGATTGGACTAAACCGCTTCCTTTAGAAGATTTTGACTCTATGATAGATTATAATATCAATGATATTGAATCTACTTCAGAATTATTAAATAGATGTAAGAAAGATGTTGATTTACGTATAGCTATTGAAGATGAATACGGAGTAAGAGTACTTAGTAAAGATGGTGTAAATATTGGAATGAAGATTTTAACTCAGAAATATCTTGAAAAAACAGGTTTAACCTGGTGGGATATAGAAGGTTTAAGATCTCCAATGGATTATATTCCTTTAAAGGATGTGATATTGCCATTTATTAAGTATGATAGCCCTATTCTAAATAGAGTACTAGAAGACATGAAAGATCAGATAGTATCTCCAGGTAGAAAAGGATATGAAAATAACTTTGTATTTGCAGGCTTACGTTATACTGTAGGAGTAGGAGGAATTCATTCTAAAAATGATCCTGAGATAATTATTCCTAAAGAAGATGAAATGCTTATAGACATCGATGTCGCATCTCTATACCCAAGTATGTTAATTGAATATGGGTTCTATCCTAAACATTTAGGACCTGAATTTCTAGAAGTATATTCTCAAATTAAAAATGAGAGAATAGAAGCAAAACATAATGGAGATAAGGTAAAGAATGAGACATTAAAGTTAGCTCTAAATGGTTTATCAGGAAATCTACAAAATGAACATAATTTCTGTTATAGTCCTGAAGCTGTAATGAAAATTAGAATTAATGGACAGTTATTATTACTTATGTTAGCTGAAAAGTTAACGCAAGTAGGATGCCGAATCATCCAAGCTAATACAGATGGTTTATTTGTATTACTTAAGAAAGATAACTATCAACAGGTTAACACTATTTGTAGAAATTGGGAACAACTTACTAAACTTACTCTTGAAGAAGAGCGTTTTGAAGCTATGTACCAATACGCTATTAATGATTATATAGCAGTTAAAGAAGGATACCAAAAAACTAAAAATCCTGATTTAATTAAAACAAAAGGAATGTTTATTACTAAAGTATTATTAGGTAAAGGGCTATCTGCAAAGATAATTCCTGAAGCTATAATAAAGTACTTTGTAGATGGTATACCAGTTGAACAAACTATTAAGGAATGTAAAGATATTAAAAAGTTTTTAATGTCTGAAAAAACTGGTAAACAATGGCATGTTGAATATATGAATGAGGAACAACAGAGAACTAATCGTTTCTATGCATCTACCAATGGTGGATACTTATGGAAATGGAAAGATAATAATGGAGTACAAGCATATCAAAATATGTTATCTTCATCTGGTGTTACTCTTTTAAATAAATTTGACGATAAACCAATAGAAGAGCGTAAAATTAATTATAGATATTATCTTAGAGAAGCTCTTAAGATAATTGAAGAATTACAACCAAGACAATTAGAACTGTTTTAACAGAATCTAA
>OMDB01000199.1_pt1 | contig 36831 bp, 19 predicted proteins | sample 1645161 | NCBI WGS metagenome assembly OMDB01 (sample SAMEA103958135, study PRJEB25191) | human gut metagenome
TGAAGTGGGTATAAGATGGAAAGAATAAGCCCTTATCCGAGGAGGTCTCACGGACATGGCGATTAGTTGCCTTTACGAAAGTCATGGAGTAAAGCTTGCCGTGAGAAGTCAGCAGATGCCATAGTAGTGGAGTCCTCGATAACGCTCCATGAAGGGCAGAACCTATAAATTAAACGATAGTAATTGAAACGTACCTTATGAAGGAAAGAATGCAGAAAACATTGGCAGAAGTCAAGGGCTGCCCACAGAAAGATAGGACGGAATCCGAAGGATATGTGGGAGCGCAGACCTTCATGTGGATATGTGAAGACAACATCGTGGAAGTACCATTCGACAAGGAACACTTATTGGAGCGCATCATCAGTCCTGATAACCTACTCAAAGCCTACAAGGCAGTGCAGCGTAACAAGGGCTGTAGCGGTATCGACAAGATGTCATGTGAGCAAATGCTCCCTTGGCTCTTGGCTAATAAGGATGCCCTAATCCGTTCCTTGCTTGACGGTTCATACCGTCCGAACCCAGTAAAAAGGGTAGAGATACCCAAAGACAATGGAAAGATGCGCCTGTTGGGCATCCCCACGGTCATAGACCGTCTGGTTCAACAAGCCATCAACCAGACCCTAACTCCCATCTATGAGCGTCAATTCTCTCCAAGAAGCTACGGCTTCCGTCCGAGAAGAGGCTGCCATGATGCCCTAAGAGGTGCTCAGAAAATAATCGATGATGGCTACATTTATGTGGTTGACCTCGACTTGGAGCGTTTCTTCGACACAGTGAGCCATAGTAAACTCATAGAAATCCTCAGCCGCACGATAAAGGACGGTAGGGTGATAAGCCTTATTCACAAATATCTCCGCAGTGGTGTGATGAACAAAGGTATGTTCGAGGCAAGTGAGGAAGGCACTCCCCAAGGAGGACCGTTAAGTCCGCTCTTGAGCAACATCATGCTCAACGAGTTGGACAAGGAACTCACTCGCCGAGGTCTCCCTTTTGTTCGCTATGCCGACGACTCGATGATATTTTGTAAGTCCAAGCGTGCAGCCAAGCGTGTGAAGGAATCCGTAACCCGATTCATCGAAGGAAAACTTCATCTGAAGGTGAACATGGACAAGACGGTTGTGTCTTATGTGCAAGGCGTGAAATACCTTGGCTATTCCTTTTATGTAATGAAAGGCAAATGCCAACTCACGGTGCATCCAAAAGCTAAAGCCAAGATGAAAGCCCGACTCAAAGAGTTGACTTCCCGAAGCAATGGTTGGGGATATGCCAAGAGGAAGCAAAAACTTGAAGAGTACATAAGGGGGTGGGTAGGTTACTATCACCTTGCCAACATGAAACGTTTCCTCATGAAAACTGACGAGTGGCTAAGGCGACGGCTACGTATGTGTATATGGAAGTCGTGGAAGAGGGTGAAAACGAGAATTGCCAACTTGGTAAAGTGCGGTATTGACAAATACCAAGCTTACATGTGGGGCAATAGTCGTTTGGGTTATTGGCGCATAGCTGGCAGTTACATACTATGTCGTGCGATAACCAAGGAAAAGTTGAGCATGGCAGGCTATGCTACATTGACGGGTTCATACCTCGAATGGTATCCAAAATAGGAACCGCCGTATGCGGAACCGCATGTACGGTGGTGTGAGAGGTCGGAAAACGAAAGTAGGAGAAAAACTACTTCGTTTTCCTCCTACTCGATTATGCTGTTAGTCTGCCATGACCTTCAAGCGGTCCCTCGGGGATCACGTGATGGGGAACCGATGAACATGAGACGAGCAACTGTTGCTCACGAGACGGGCAACGAGTGCCCAAATAGGTGAACCAAATTTGGGCAATATAGATATGACTTTAATCCATGTGGAAGAGTTCTTCCAGTGGAATGCTGACAGGAGAGTTGTCAGGGTTGACTTCCATGATGTCTGCCATCATATCCCACCATTTCTGTGTGATAGGATCTACGTTGGTGGTGTCCTGACTGTTGGTGTCGCTATCGCACTTCTGTACGGCAAAGAGTAGGTTGGTGTCTTTGTCCCAGAAGATGCTGTAGTCGCTTACACCCTGGTCCTTGATCATCTGTTTTAGCTCCGGCCAAATTGCAGCGTGGCGCTTGGCATATTCTTTCTCGCATCCCTTCTTGAGATACATCTTGAATGCAAAACGTTTCATGTTATTTTATGTTTTTTACTTGTTATACAAATGCAAATTGCTATACGATTGATTTCTGATGGCATAGGTATTTATCTGCATCAGATAAGCTGAGGCAAGAAGCAAGAGACGATGAGTACTAATATACCTACCAGCAGCACGCCAATGGTCTTGCCCGAACAGCCTTTCCATTCTTTCAGGATGATGCCCCATACATTGGAGAATACCACATTGAGAGCCATCAGGATGCAGAAGGAAAGGGTAGTGAGAACGGGTGATTCTGTGAGGAATCCCTTGCCCAATGACAAACCGAAGAACTGACTGTACCAAAGTCCACCTGCTAAAGCACAGAACAGAAGGTTGTTGCCCCATACCTCCTGTTTCTGATAATCGTCCCAAGTATGGTTCTTGGTATTCTGATAGAAACAGTAGATGGCATTGGTTACAAAACCGCCCAGTGTCACGAAGAAAGTGGCAGGGAGTGTCTTGTACATATCGGGAGTGAAACTGCCGAAGTGAATGTCGCTGCCGAAGGCAAGACCTACGTTGAAGCAACCGCTCATGAAACCAGCAAGGAGAGCAATGGCAAGACCCTTAGGAAAGTTGAAGTCCTTGACTGCTGCCTTCTTTTCTTCCTCTGACAGTGATGCTGCTTTCATGCTGCCTGCTACACCGATGATGGCGATACCCACGAGGGTAACCACTACGCCGAGTATCACGCTGAACGTGAGTGAAGACAAGGCATTCATCTCAGGGAAGAAGATGTTGAGCAAAACTGGTCCCATGATGGTACCCAGACCTGCACAGGTTCCAAGGGCGATACTCTGGCCGAGAGCCACACCGAGGTAGCGCATGGAGAGACCGAAAGTCAAACCACCCACGCCCCAAAGTACACCGAAGAGCATGGTCATCGCTACATTGAATCCGTTACCATCGAGCAATTCAAAGAAAGAATGTCCGTCTGGTACAGCCAATAAAGCTCCCAAGAAGGGCAGTATCAGCCAGGCGAATACTCCCTGTACCAACCAGTAGGATTCCCAGCTCCAATCTTTGATCTTATTGATTGGAACATAGCAACTGGATTGGCAGAAGGCACCCACGGCTATGATTAAAAGTCCTATTAAGATTTCCATAATTGTATAATTAAAGTGAAGAGTGAAGAACGAAGAGTGAAGAATTCAAATGCTTTTTTAGACATAAGACTATTGAATTCTTCGTTCTTCACTCTTCGTTCTTCACTTACTTGCGGTTAGCGAGAACTTCTGCCTCGTACTTCTCAATGTCAGCGATGTATTCCTCACCAACAGGAATGTTGTTCTTCAGGTTGAAGTAATCATATACAGCGCCGAATGGCAATGTCTTCTCTTCTTCCAAGAGAGCAAGACGCTGGAAGAGCTTGCCTTCATCCTCGTACTTGCGGAGGGTGTCGAGAGGCTCAAGGAATGCCTGCAACAATGACTTCTGGGCAGCACGTACACCGATGATGTAAGCACCGATACGGTTGATAGAACCATCGAAGTAGTCGAGACCGATATGAGCACGGTCGAGGGCATTGGCACGAACCAACTCTGAGAAGAGGTTGCGAGTATTGTCGTCGAAGAGTGTTACGTGATCTGAATCCCAGTGCATTGGGCGAGATACATGGAGCATCAACTCTGGAACGAAGAGAAGGAGTGCAGAAACTGCATCTGATACGTTCTCTGTTGGCTCATAGTGACCTGTGTCGAGAGTGTACATCACATTGTTCTTAGCGCAGTAGCCAGCGTAGAAGTCGTGAGAACCTACGGTATAAGCCTCCAAGCCAATACCGAAGAGTTTAGCTTCGAGACAAGACTTCATGTTAGGCAACTCCTCTGCCAAGATCTCATCAAGAGAGTTCTTCAAAATCTCACGATAGCGTCCCTTCTCTACAGTGATATCCTTAGAACCATCATGTACCCAGATGTTCATGATACATGGATCGTTCTGGAACTTACCCATTGCATCAGCGATACGGCGGCAACGCTTGGTGTGCTCAATCCAGAACTCACGGATAGCAGGGTCTGGGTTTGATAAAGTGAGGTTGCCACTCAATGGGTGAGAGAAAGAAGTAGAGTTGAAATCGAGCTTCATGTTCTGCTCCTTTGCCCACTGCATCCAACCTGTGAACTGATCTACGGTTACCTCGTTACGGTCGATTTGCTTGCCCCCGAACTCACCATATATTTCGTGGAGATTGAGACGGAAGGTACCAGCGAGGAGAGAGTTTACCTTTTCAATATCCTGTCGTAGTTCATCGATATTGCGAGCCTTGCCAGGATAGTTACCTGTACTCTGGATACCGCCAGAAGCAGCCTCGCCACGCTCGAAACCAACTACATCGTCAGCCTGCCAGCAATGCAGAGAGATAGGAGTTTTCTCCAATGTCTCGATAGCCTTGTCGGTATCTACACCCAGAGCAGCATAGCGCTCTTTTGCAATCTCGTAATTCTTCAAAATCAAATCTGCTTTCATAATTGTCTTTAAGTTTTATATTGTTAATCTTTTATTGTTTATTTCTTTACCTTTTTACTTTTTTACCCTTTTACCTTTAAAAACTTCTCGTAAGCTGCATCCCAAGCATCCTTGTCCTGTGGCTCGAATTTCTTCAGCTCCAGAGAGTTGGCGATGATTTGTCGCATTTCCCAGATATCCTTTACCAAGCCGGAAGCCTTAGCCTGCAGCATGATATTTCCGATAGCTGTACCTTCTTGTGGACCAGCAAGTACTGTTACGCCACAACTGTTGGCTGTAAACTGGTTGAGGTATTGGTTGAGTGAACCGCCACCGATGATGTGGAGCACGTTGATATCGAAATCTGCAAATTCTTTGAGCCATGTGAATACCTGACGGTAGCGAAGGGCAAGACTTTCGAAGATGCAGCGGCAGAACTCGCCGTAGCTCTCAGGTACATGCTGACCGGTCTTTTCACAATATTGCTTGATAGCTTCTACCATGTTGGATGGGTTGGCAAAGACAGCATCGTCTGGATTGATGATACTCTGGAAGGCTGGCTGTTTCATTGCTTCAGCAATCAGTTCGCCATGTCCCAGACAAGTCTGGTCACTGTTATTAGCAGCAGCCGCATCTTTCCATTCCTTACGGCAACGCTCGTAGATCCACATACCACAGATATTCTTGAGGAATCGGGTAGTGCCCTCGATACCGCCTTCGTTTGTGAAGTTGAGTTCATAGCTATGTTCATTGATGATAGCCTTCTGAGTCTCTATACCCATGAGGCTCCAAGTGCCAGAACTAAGGTAAGCGAACTTTTCATTCTTGGCAGGAACGGCAGCTACAGCGCTGGCAGTATCATGCCCTGCTACAGCGATGACTGGTACTGCATTCAAGCCCGTTATCTTCTGTACTTCCTCGGTGAGTGTGCCGATGATGGTAGCTGGTGCTGTCATTTCTCCAAACTGTTCGCGCTTCAATCCGAGACTCTCAACAAGATCCTGGTCGAGGTCGCCTGTCATCGGATTGAGAATCTGCGAGGTGGAGGCTACAGTATATTCGCAGATAGCGTTACCGGTAAGCATATAGCTCAGCGCATCCGGAATAAAGAGTATTTTGTTTGCGTTCTCCAAAGCCACATTGCCAGCCTTGCGCATAGCGTATATCTGGAAGAGGGAGTTGAAGTTCATGAACTGGATGCCCGTCTTTTCATATACCTTTTCCTTGCTGATTTGCTCGTCGAAGTATTTCTCCATCATGCCCACTGTATGTGGGTCTCGATAGGCGAGAGGGTTGCGGAGGATGGCTCCGTCCTTGCCCACATATACAAAGTCGCATCCCCAGGTGTCGATTCCGATGCTCTGGATGTTGATGCCTCTTTGAGCCACGAGTTTCAAGCCCTTGATGATTTCCAGATAGAGCGCATAGATGTCCCAATAGAAGTGATTGCCCGTCTCGATGAGATGGTTGTCGAAACGTGTCAGTTCTTCCAGATTGAACTTTCCATCTGATAAACTACCGATAATGGTTCTTCCGCTGGTGGCACCTAAATCCACTGCAAAGAAGTATTTCTTTTGTTCCATTTTGCTAGGTTTTTAAGTCTAATTTTATGTTATTGATTTCTAAGTTTAATTTCTGTTGATTCCGAAGTTCCTTATGTGTTACTTCAAAGTCTTTGTTGAAATTTTCGGTGCAAAGATAGACCTAAATCGTGAAATGCAACAAGGGATTTTGATTTTCAGCCCTTGATATTTGGCGGCAGTATAAAATTGGGGAAGTGATGGATGTTTTTGGGGAAGTGATGGAAGTTAAAGGAGTTAAAGGAGTTAAAGGAGTTAAGACGTATGTCTTGCAGCTTAATAACTACGCCAAAAAGACTATTGTCTTAACTCCTTTAACTTCATTAACTTCTGAACTTGCGAAACTTGAATGAATTATCTGTTCATGTTTCTGAAATCTGAAGGCTTCATGCCCGTCTGACTCTTGAATTTTGAAGAGAAGTAGTCTGGCGATTCGAAATTAAGGCGGTAGGCTATCTCCTTGATGCTGTCATCGGTAGTAGAAAGCAGTTCCTTTGCTCTCTGCAGTTTCAGATTCTGCTGGTAAAGGGCAGGTGCGAAACCGGTATGCTCCTTGAAGAGCTTGCGGAAGGAAGAATAGCTGATGCCGAGTTCCTGCGCAATCTCCTGAATGGTAAGGTTGCCTTCCAATGATTCACGGATGCGAAGACGAGCCTTATTGATAATATCCACGTGCTTTGAATCTTTATTCAATTCAATATTACGCTCCAAGGAGTACATCAGGCCGATGAGATGGTTGGCGATACCTGCCAAGGTTTGCTGGGTGTATGCAGCTTCCTCCTGAGCAATGTATCGTGCTTCCTCATATAGATTGATGATTTCGTTGCTAAACCCCACGTGATAGATGGGCTTCTCTGGAGAGAGGAACTTATGCTTCACTCGGTCGTTAATGTTTCTTCCCTTGAATCCTATCCAATAACTTTTCCGTCCTTTTCCTTGAGTAGGGTGGTAAGTATGCCATTCGCCAGGGAACAACAGGAAGATGTCGCCAGCTTTGATGACGGTCTCTGGGCAGTGGGCTGACTGGAAAACACCTTCGCCCTCTGTCAGATAGAGCAGCTGAAATTCATCCAGCGTTCTGCCTTTGTTGATATCAAAATAGTAGCCGTCAGCATGTCCCTTGGTAGGGTAGCTGTCGTGTGGCTCTATCACCTCATATCCGATGGTGCTGATGGTGAGTCCCCATTGTGCATCTCGTTCTGAGGCGAGCAAATATTTACTTGTTTGCATAGATCTTTCGTTATAAATGGTAGTTGTAACTTGTTTCTTTTGCAAAGTTACTAAAAAAAAAGGAAATGCAGAATTTTTCTATGTTTATCGTTTCTCATATACCTATTTATATATAATAATATAAGCAATTTTAAGAAATAGAATTCGATATTTTAGGTTTGTTATCAAAAAAATAGGGTTAATAATCAAAATTTAAGGTAGCAAAATAAATCGATTCTGTACTTTTGCAACCGAAATAATTCTAAAACAAGACTTAAACGAAGTTAGGAATAAACTAAATCAAGAGCTTATAGTGAATAGTGATCAACTAAAATGAATTGGTGGTAAGCTAAAAACAAGATTAGTGATCGACTAAAACAGAAGCATTCTTAATTAGCTTTGTACAAGATGAACCTATTCGTTGCCTAAAGGAAGTTGAAACTTATATGCTATTTCAAAATCATTCTGCAATAGCATTTGAGGCTATCAGATGAATATTGTTGCTGTCATTAAGCAAATTGACTTTCTGGGTATATAGGGGATTGGACAGAACATAAAACCTATATAAAATATGAGCAAACAAAACAAAATGATGAAAAAGTCTGTGTTGCCATTTGCATTGGTATGCTCAGCGCTGATGCTCAGCCCTTACGTGGGAGGGCAAGCTCATGCTGAGGTACAGAACGTGCAGCAGGCAAAGGCTGTCAAGGGTACGGTGGTCGATGAGACTGGCGAACCTGTGATTGGTGCGACCGTACTGATTGTAGGCGGAAGTGCATCACAGGGTACTATTACCGATATGGATGGTAACTTCAGTATCAACGTCAAGCCAGGTCAGAAACTCAAGATTACTTATATTGGTTACGACGAAAGTATCGTGGCAGCCAAGGAAGGCATGAAAGTTCAGATGAAGACTTCTGGTGCTGTTTCTCTGAATACCGTTGAGGTTGTTGCCTATGGTGTACAGAAGAAGGTAACCATGACGGGTGCCATCTCCAGCGTAAAGAGTGAGGATTTGGTCCGCACTTCCGTAGGTTCTGTCAATAACGTGCTCGGTGGTCAGCTTTCTGGTGTAACTACCGTTCAGTATTCCGGTGAGCCAGGTAGCGATGCAGCCGAAATCTTCGTTCGCGGTAAGGCTACATGGGGAGACTCACAGCCTCTCATCCAGGTGGATGGTGTGGAGCGAACCATGGCAGATATTGACCCAAATGAAATCGAGAGTGTCACCGTATTGAAGGATGCCTCTGCGACAGCCGTGTTCGGTGTTCGTGGTGCCAATGGTGTTGTCCTGATTACTACCAAGCGTGGTTCACAGGGTAAGGCGAAGATCAGTGTGTCAACTTCCTGGACAGCCCTTTCACCTACCAAGATGGTGGAGCAGGCTTCTTCTTTAGAGTATGCCAATTTCTATAATCAGATGTCTGAGAATGACTATTGGCAGACAGCCAATTTGGCGGTTGCTAATGGTAAGTATTCTTCTTTGGAAGCCTATATGGCAAAGAAGCCATTCTCTAAGAGTTTCTCTGATGCCATCATTCAGAAGTTTGCTACAGGTTCTGATCCTATCCGTTTCCCTAATACGAGATGGGCAGACTATATCATGAAGGATGTGACGCTCCAGCAGCAGCACAACCTCAATATTTCGGGTGGTACAGACCGCGTGAAGTACTTCATCTCTGCAGGTTATTATTCTCAGGATGGACTCTTCAAGGAGTTTGGTGCCAACTATGACTTTGGTTACCAGTATCACCGCTTCAACTACCGTTCTAATCTTGACCTCAAGGCTACCAAGACTACTACGTTGTCTTTCAATGTGGCTGGTAATGTGAGCAATGCCGACAAGCCATACACTGGTTCTGGTGCTGCAGGTCTGATCAAGCAGATTTATTATGCAACTCCTTTCTCCAGCCCAGGTATCGTAGATAACAAGTTGGTTTATTGTACTACCGATTATACTGACGGATTGAAATTGCCATTTGTAGGAGGTAGCGGTATGGGCTACTATGGTAATGGTTTCATGCAGACCAATATCAATAAGTTACAGATGGACCTTGTACTCAACCAGAAGTTGGATTTCATAACTAAGGGTCTGAGTTTCAAGGCGAAGGGATCTTACAACTCTGCTTATACGATCAACAAGCAGGGTAACTGCCAGGTGGCAAGTTACAACCCGCTCGTACAGTACGATGAGCAGGGCAATGTCATCTACAATGCCGATGGTACTCCTTATATTGTATATCGCCAGAACGGTAATGATACTGATCCTTCTTACTCTGCATCTCAGGGTAAGGCACGTGACTGGTACCTGGAGGGTAGCTTCAACTATTCACGTGTATTCGGCAAGCATACTGTGAATGCCCTGATGCTCTACAACCAGTCTAAGCAGTATTACTACTCTGGTACTTCATATCCAGATGTGCCTCGTTCATACGTAGGTCTTGTGGGTCGTGTAACTTACGACTATGCCAACAAATATATGGCAGAGTTCAACATAGGTTACAATGGTTCTGAGAACTTTGCACCAGGTCGCCGTTTCGGTACCTTCCCAGCAGGTTCTATCGGTTGGATTCTCAGTGAGGAAAAGTTCTGGAAGCCAATTTCCAAAGTAGCTTCTTTCTTCAAACTCCGTGCCTCTTGGGGTCTCGTAGGTAATGATAAGACTTTGGACAGAATCCGATTTATGTATCTTGCTGACCCATATATCACTGGTTCTTATGGATTGACCAATAATATGTCCAACTGGGCAGATACATACGGTTATCTCTTCGGTAATGCCCAGTCAGGTACCGTACAGGGAACATCTTCCATAGCCGGTGCTTACGAGTCTATCAAGAACAATCCTGATATCGGTTGGGAGAAGGCATTCAAGCAGGATTATGGTTTTGACCTGTATTTCTTTGGCGACCGCTTTAAGACAACCTTCGATTACTATCGTGAGCATCGTACCGACATTCTTGTACGCGATGCAACCGTACCATCTACCATTGGTTTCACTATGCCATATACCAATGCCGGTGAGACCAAGTCATGGGGTTGGGAACTTTCTCTCGGATACAATGACAAGATAGGTAAGGACTTCCGCTTCTGGGGTAAGTTGAATCTCTCTTACAACCAGAATGAGATCATCGAGATGAGGGAAGAGCCTCAGAAGAACGACTATATGTTGGCAAAGGGTCACCGCATCGGTGCCCGTTCTATGTATAAGTTCTGGAAGTATTATGAGGGCGAGCAGACCAAGGCAGAATATGAGCAGACCTTCGGCGCTCCATTCCCTCAGCAGCTTATCAGTAACTTGCAGCCAGGTGACTGTGTATATGTGGATCTCGACGGCGACGGTAAGATTGATCCTAACGATATGACCCGCGACAATGGCTATACAGACGATCCTGAGTACATGGCAGGTCTGACACTCGGTTTCAACTACAAGCGTCTCACCTTCAACATGCAGCTTACTGGCGCATGGAACGTAAGTCGTTACATTACAGATGTGTTCCGCCAGCCATTCTTCTGTTCATCCAACACCACTCAGGGTGGACTCCTCTCATACCATGTGAACAATACATGGACACCGGGAGTCTATGAGAGTCAGGATGCTCTCTATCCACGAGCAACATGGGCGAATGCAGAGCAGAACTATGCAGGTTCAGATCTTTGGGAGAAAGATGCAAAGTATCTCCGTCTGAAGACAGTCTCTTTGTCTTACGATTTCATCAATCCTACTTTCAAGAAGATAGGTATGAACAAGTGTGAGGTAACCCTTTCCGGATACAACCTCCTTACCTTTACTCCTTACAAGTGGGGTGATCCTGAGACAAGAGCATCCAATGCTCCTTCTTACCCATTGCAGCGTACCTACACCATCAGCTTGAATGTAGGCTTCTAATCAAAGGTAATGTAACAAAATGAACAAAGAAACAATGAAACATAATATATTATTTCGTAGTGCAGTTGCCATGTTGGTAGCAGGTGCAGCTTTCACAGCTTGTACCGATACCATTGCTGTGGGAGATGCTTCTCTCGACAAGGCGACCAGTTCTACTGCTACCATAGACTCTGTATTCCAGAATGCAGAATATACACGCCAGTTTCTTGTAGGTATCTACTCTAAGCAGTATTATGGCTTGCCATATTATAATGGTGGTACCAACATGCCTCATGCTGGTAACCCATATACAGGTAAGTTTGACGCCTTGACCGACTGCTGGCATGACTTCTGGAATGGAGCTGCTGTCTATTCTAAGTATTACACGGGTTCTCTGACAGCCAATGTAGGTCGTTCAGACGGATTGGACGGTCCGCTTTATTCATACGACAAGGAGTTTCAGTGGAAGACCATCCGTTCTGGTTTGATTTTCTTAGCAAATGTTGACCGTGCTCCTGAAAAGGATATGGATGCATCCGAAAAGAACCGTCTGAAGGCTGAGGCACGCTGCCTTATGGTAGATGCCTTCTTTAATACCTTCCAGCACTTTGGTGGTATTCCTATCATGGATCACGTTCTGGAAACAAGCGAGGTTTCTGGCGAGTTCAAGCGCAATACCGTAGAGGAGTGTGTGAACTGGATGGTAGAGCAGCTCGACTTGGCTATTCAGGAAAATGATTTCCCTTGGAGCGTCAGTTCTACGATGACCGGTCGCTGGACCAAGGCTGGTGCGATGGCTTTGAAGTGCAAGATTCTTCAGTTTGCTGCTTCTCCATTGCTCAATCCTAAGGACGGCAAACCATATTATGATGGTGCTTCTGACGAGGTAAAGCCATATATCATGTACACCGACAATTCTAAATATCAGGAGCGTTGGGATGCTTTTGCCAAGGCTTGCGATGATTTCTATAATAAGTTGCAGCAGGAAGGCGTATATGAGTTGGAGCAGGCTAAGGTTCCAACCAGTGCCAACACCGCAGACAAGAAGGTGCAATACTATCGTCTGGCATACCGCAAGGGTTATTACCGCAATGATTCTAAGGAGATTTTGCACTCTGTACGTGTGCAGGGTAATGATATAACAGGTGCCGGTCGTTACTGCTGGCACTCCTGGTATTCAAAGTCAGTGCCACGTAATGCATACTGTCCTACACAGGAGTATGTAGAGAAGTTCTCATGGAGCGATGGTGAACCATTCAACTGGGATAATGCTGCCAAGAAAACCTACAAGCAGGTGAGTGGCAAGGTGGTTACAGAACCGGATTCAACCATGGTATATAAGGAGGATGGTTCGTTTACAATCAATGTGACCAACTTCGTAACCAATAAATTCACAGGTGCGATTTCGCGTAACAAGAAATCTTTGCATACAATGTTTGTAGATGGTACGGTGCCTTCTGGTGCCCGCCAGATTACAACAGTTCTTACACGCGACCCACGTTTGTACGAGGAGTGTATCGTGAACGGACAGAATACCAACCTCGACTGGACAACCGCTTCTATGACCGGTTATCCTTGGGAACTCTGGTATAGCGGTAATGATGGTGGTACAGGTGTGCTGACCCAGCAGAATACTATGTTCGGTTCCGGTTACGGATTCAATAAGTATTACTTGGGTGCTGGTGGTTATCCTACTGATGATGCCGCAGACTCTTACCGCTTCCCAACCCAGTGGGTTTCTCTGTCACTCTCAGAGTTCTATTTGCAGTATGCAGAGGCACTCGTGATGCGTACTGACAAGGATGTAAAAAAAGCAGTAGATATGGTGGATAAGGTTCGCTCTCGTGTAGGTCTTCCTACCATGGAGAGAATGTGGACCAATTCTACTTACCGCAAGGCAAAGGGTTATACAGCAACTACCAAAGAAGCAGCTGTCACTCAGAACGTGACTTTGAGCAATGGCGAGATTTCTACAGAGTTTATGGAAGAACTTCTCGATGAGCGAGTAAGAGAGTTGGGACTTACCAATGCCCGCTGGTTTGATATGGTTCGCCTGAAGCGTACCGACTGGATGACCAAGCAGCTCCATGGTTTGATGCAGTATCGTCTGATCCAGACCAGCGATGGTTTCCAGAGCCGTAATGCAGCATGGGTAGGCGGTGACCGTGATAACGATCCGTCATCTACACAGCCTCTGTTCTTCCTGAGTAGCATCAAGACGATTACAGCCAATAGCCGTTATCTCTGGACGCAGAATCCTAAGAGCAACGAAGTGAAGAAGTGGTTGTTCGATCCACTTCCACAGGCAGAAATCAATAAGAATTATGGTCTTGTACAAAACCCAGGTTGGTAAGAAGAACCTCAGGGAACTAACTAAGTTAAAATGAATTTGTATATGAAAACAAAGAATATATATATGTTGTCATTGCTTGCAGGCATGAGCCTGCCAGCAATGGCGCAGCAGGACATCATGGACTCTGTGGCATATAAGGACCAGACCGTAGATATAGGTGCCAACCGCACCTTTACCCGCGAGCAATCCACTTCTGCCGTCAGTGTCATCACCAACAAGGATGTCAACAAGCGTGGCGCACGCAACATCGGTAACAATATCCTGGGTCAGGGCAATGGTCTCGTCAGTCTCGACGGTTCTGGTCTTTTCCATGCCCAGAATCCAGCTTTCTATATCCGTGGCATCCAGTCATCCAGCGGCAGCACTCCGCTCTTCATCGTGGATGGCGTAGAGCGTGCCATTGAGAATGTGGTAGCAGAGGATGTGGAGAGCGTATCTATCCTGAAGGATGCAGCCGCAACGGCTCTCTATGGTTACAAGGGTGCCAATGGCGTAGTTCTGATTACTACCAAGCATGGTAAGTATAATACCAAGTCGATTACTGCATCTTATGATCACGTGTTCTCTTTCCTGACCAACAAGCCTAAGATGGTAGATGCCGCTACATACGCATCGGCTGTCAACGAGGCTTATCATAACCAGAATGGTGGCGATATCTATAGCTCAGAGGTCATCAATGCCTATAGAGACGGTTCCAATCCGCTCTATTATCCAAATGTAAACTGGGCAGACGAGACCTTCCGCAATGTTTCCAACAACGACCGCTTCAATATTGAGTTCAAGGGTGGTACCAGCAACTTCCGTTATTATACCAACGTGCAGTTGCTCACCAACAAGGGCTTCATCAAGAACTTCCAGAACGACGGATATTCTACACAGAATAAATATACGCGCGGAACGCTCCGTTCCAACATGGATATCGACCTGGGTCTCAAGACTAAGTTGCATACCCACTTGTATGGATTGCTCACAGAGCAGTCACAGCCAGGTGCGCAGGCCGACCTCTGGTCTATGATCTATAAGGTGCCAGCCAATGCATTCCCAGTGAAGGCTTCAGAGACCGTATGGGGCGGTAATACCGTATATACCACTTCCAATCCAGTGGCTCAGAGCCAGGGTGCAGCTTACTATAAGAACCATCAGCGTGCGCTCTATGCCGACTTGGTTTTGGAGCAGGATCTCTCATCCATCACAGAGGGTTTGAGTGCGCAGGCGCAGTTGGGTTATGATACTTGGTCTAATGTTTATGAAGACCATTCCAAGACCTATCGCTATGCTTACTATGAGGTGCCAACCAATGGTTCAGTAGTCGCAGATGGCGAGGGAACTCTCTCTGCCGTGCAGGGTACAGATTCCAACATGGGTACCGGTGCCAACAACAACAATTGGATTCGCCGTTGCGTATGGAACGCAGCGCTCAACTATGACAAGAACTTCTCTGAGAAGCATCATGTATATGGCCAGTTGAAGTACGATTACGAGTACAATGACAAGACAGGTACCAATACCACCGTATATCGCCACAATATCTCTTTGTTCGGTCACTATGGTTATGACAACAGACTTCTCTTCGATGTAGCTCTGGTAGAGAGCGGTTCCAGCCGTCTGGCTCCTGGCGACAAGTGGGCGATGTCTCCAAACGTTTCTTTCGCTTGGAATATCTCCAATGAGAAGTTTATGAAGAATGTGAAGTGGCTCGACTTCCTGAAGTTGCGTGCTTCCTGGGGCAACCAGGTACTGGATGTACTCCCTGGCGGAGACGTTTGGACCTACTACGATCAGTTCTATCTGATGAACGGCGTAAGCTATCCATTCGATGCAACCTATACAGGTACACAGTGGGGTAATACCTATCTCGGCACAGCCAAGACCCAGCATATCGATCACGAGAATGCAAGCAAGTTCAATGTCGGTTTCGATGCCACACTCTTTGGCGGTCTGAATATCTCTGCAGATTATTACTACCAGCACCGCTATGATATCTGGTATTCTACAGCAGGCAGCTACTCCAGCGTATTCGGTATGACAGCTCCTTACGAGCCAGTAGGAGTCATCAATTCCCATGGCTTCGATGTATCGGCAGACTACAGCAAGAAGTTGAACAAGGATCTCACCATCAGTCTTGGTGGTTCCCTCACACTCAACAAGACCATCGTGAAGAATCAGGCAGAGGCTCCACAGCTCTATGCCAATACCTCTTCTACAGGCAAGCGATACGGCCAGGCATTCGGTTATATCGCAGATGGCTTCTTCCAGAAGAGTGACGACCTGAATGGCGATGGCATTATTTCAGCTTCAGAGATGAAGGAATTGGGCTACCCAATCCACAATTTCACAACCATTCATGCGGGAGATGTAAAGTATGTGGATCTGACAGGTGACGAGACGATAGACAACAACGACCGCAAGGCGATAGGTTACAGCACTACTGCGCCAGACCTCTACTACAACTTCCACCTCGGTGCGGAGTACAAGGGATGGGGTATCGATGCCATGTTCCAGGGCGTAGGCAAGTGGACTGGTTTCAAGACCACCAACGGCTTGTACCGTTCAGCAGTAGCTAGTAACACGCTGTCTAAGTATCTCTACGAGAACTCCTGGTCTGCAGAGCGCGGCAATACAGAGAATCCAAAGTTCCCACGTCTCTCAGCAACCAGCAATGCCAACAACAATTTGAACAGCACGCTCAACATGTTTGACCGCAGTTATCTCAAGCTCCGCTATGTGGAGATGTATTATTATCTGCCATCAGCATGGTTGAACAAGATAGGTTTCATCAACAAAGTGAAGTTGTATGCTCGCGGAACAGACCTCTTCACGCTTGATCATCTCGACGAGGCAGATGCCGCTTCATACGGCACAACCCAGCCTCTTACCAGAAGCCTTCAGGTAGGTGCTGCAGTAACATTCTAAATTTAAGGAATTACGATTATGAAAGTAAATAAACAACTATTTTGCTTTGTGTTGGCTGCCATGACGTTGTCTTCTTGTAATATGGACTACAATGAATATACAGCCTACGACAAGGAATACATCCAGCGCTCGTTCAAATACGTAGGTGGATTGATGACCACGATATACACAGATATCGATACCGACTGGGGTAACCTTTCGGGAGCCATGCTTTCCTCTGCAACTGATGAGTCTGAATATAGCCACGATGGCAATGCGGTAGAGGACTTCTTCAATGGCAACTGGAGTTCTGTCAATGCTCACCAGACCATCTGGTCTTCTGCTTATCAGGGCATCACATACTGCAATGAGGTGATAGACAACTGGTCTAATCTTGAATTCGACCAGTTTAAGCTCAATCTCGATTATGAGAAGCAGATGTATCTCTACAACAATTATCAGTATGAGGCTCGCTGGGCACGTGCTTACTTCTATTACACCCTGGTTCGCCAATACGGCGGTGTACCTTTCAAGGTTCACAATACCACAGGTACCGAGGAGACAGCACTTCCACGAACCAGTGCCGACGAAATCTTCAACTTCATCATCAGCGAGTGTGATGATATCAAGGACAAGATTATCGAAGACTATGCAGGTAAGTCGGATATGATTCTCTCCAAGGCAGAGACCGCCCGCGCCAACAAGTATGCCGTTCTGGCGCTGAAGGCTCAGGCAGCTCTCTATCATGCCTCACCACTCTTCACACAGGGCAAGACCCCAGAAGAGAAGAAGAATCTCTGGGCCATCGCCGTGGCTGCCAATAAGGAACTTATCGATGCAGCAGAGGCTAAGGGCTACGGGTTAGCTACCAACTTGGAGGATCTTTGGGGCACGGAGTATTATTCAGATGCTTCCAGTACCAAGGAGATACTCTTTGCGCGCCGCACCGCTTCTTCCAGTTCTTTCGAGGGCTACAACTTCCCTGTAGGTTACTCTTCAGGTCAGGGCGGCAACTGTCCTACACAGGACTTGGTTGATGCCTTTGAGTGTACCGATGGCAAGAGCATTGCGGAAAGCAGCTTATATGATGCAACAAATCCATACGCCAACCGTGACCCACGTCTGAATAAGACTGTTGCTCTGAATGGCGAGAAATGGCCAAACGACCTTGCCGATTACAATAGTGAGCATCCTACTATCGAAACCTATACAGGTGGTTATCACTCCCGTACTGGTAATGCAGCAGGAAAGGCATACGCAACTACAACCGGTTACTATCTGAAGAAGTTCTGTAATGCAAACCAGATTCTTCGTGGTCGTTCCGGTACAGCAGCAACTACATCTCCTCACGGTTGGCTCACCTTCCGTATGGGCGGTATGTATCTGAACTATGCAGAGGCTCTCTTCCAGTATTTCAAGGCCTGCGGCAATGCCAATGCAGCCGATGCGAGTGGTGCAGTAGTGATTACCGATGAAGAAGGCAACCAGACTACCGTGAATGTACCTGCTACCCAGACAGCAGCCAAGATGGCGAGCAAGACCCGCCTGCGTTCCGGCATGCCAGCCATCGCAACGGGTATGAGCAACGAGGCTTTCTGGGAGAAGTACAAGAACGAGCGCCGTGTGGAACTCGCTTTTGAGGGACACCGATTCTATGACGTGCGTCGCTGGATGGAGGATGGCGATAAGTTCATGAATATCCACCGCATGGAAATCACCAAGAACGAGGATGGCTCTTATATATATAATAAGGTGGCTGTGACTCGTGGTGATGGACAGTGGGAGAGCAAGTGGAATCTGTTCCCATTCTCTCAGACCGAGATCTTGAAATCCAATCATGCTATCCAGCAGAACCCTGGTTGGTAATAGTGGGTTTCAACACATATTTACACCTGATGCAGTGAAACGCTGCATCAGGTAGAAAACGAAAATAAATCTAGATAAATACATTATTAACTAAAACATTTTTAAAAATGAAAAAGTTTACTTTTATTGCATTGCTTATGTTCATCGTATGTGCGATGGCAAAAGCCGACGACAAGTACTTCTTCAAGGTGCCAACAGACAAGATGGCTGAGGGCTGGATTATCCAGGATGCAGGCAATTTTGCTTCAACACCAGGTAAGGATTATCTTGAAGTTCAGAACAAGAAGAATGGTGGTCGTATGCTCAACTATTTCTGGAATGAGGCTGCATGGGCTGGTGTAGTTCCTGCTACTCTTCCTAATCACACCTACAAGTTCACCATGGACTTGAACATGTCTAACATGGCTGCCCGTGCAGACATGGAGTTTGTGCTCCTTCCAGTTAACATGTGTACAAAAGATGATAATCGTGTAAGTACTCACAACTATCACTGGTACAAGGTTAACGACGTTGATGACTATTTCTTCCGTTGGAGAGTAGGTGAGAAGCCTACTGCTGCTAATGGTGATTACACTATTTGGATTAACGAGGAGCCAACAGCAAAGAACGACTGGAGCCAGACTACAGAGGAGACTCTTACCCTCTCAAGCCAGACTACTTATAAGTTTGCTGTCGTTATCAATACTGAAGCTAATACAGCTACCTATACCATTTCTGATGCAGAAGGAAATCCTTTGAAGAAAGGTGTTCACAACTATACTTGTGCTGAGGATCGTGCCGGTATCTTCGTATTCGGTATGAATGGTACTTCTACACACCAGCTCTCTAACATCGGTCTTTCTTATGAGGCAGAGGGCCCATTCGCTCAGGAGCCTTCTGTAGATTTGCTTGCAGCTATTGGTCAGCAGCGCGCTTATTACGTAACCTTCCCAGAGGGTCATGTATTGCATTGGACTCAGCTCGGTGATGCTGAGGGCCTTGGTGGAACAGCTTACGCTGATGGTGAGGAGTGCTCTGTAGCTTATGGTGATGCAACTGATACCCGCGAGATGGAGACCAGCGGTGAAGGTGGTTCTAAGATAATCTTCTGCAACAAGTCTGGTCAGTTGAAGGTTTGGACAACTCTTGAAGATGACGAGACCAACAAGTCTAACGAGGTTGTCAACGATGTAGTTTGCGAGCAGATTGCCATGCCAACTCCATCTGCTTCAATTGTAAACGTAGAAGAGGGCTACAAGAAGGTTTATCAGATTGTGGCTGATAACTCTGAGACTTTGATGAAGCCTACAGTTACTATCCACTATAAGAAGACTGTTGATGGTGTGACAACTGAAGGTAATGTGTTGACAGGTGAGACTATTGCATTGGATGGTCAGGGTTCATTGGAACTTTATTCATACGACGGTACCCACCCTGCAAATATGCCTTGGTACGCTCCATCAGAGACGGTAACTGTAGAAAACAACGTTGAGTACGAAGTAGCTGATAAGAGGGACTATGCTTGGACTAAGGAGGAGTGCGATGCTGCAAAGACTGGTTTCACTGTAACTGAGATTGTTGATAATGCCAACAAGTCACACTGGGACCGCGCTTATTCAACCCAGATGTATGGTTATGATGAAAATGGTAATGCAACTGCATGCACAGAGGCAGATGCAGCTAACTATAAAACTACCAAGTCTGGCTTTGGTTTCTATGATATGGCAAGTATTGGTACTAATGATGCCAAGTGGAATGTTCAGGTTCCTGAGGATGCAAGAACAGCATTTGCTCCTTTGGCTCCAACTGCAGACTTCATTGCCAACTCTAAGTATGAACCTTCTGCATGGAGCATCTTCCCACTCGAGGGTATCGTTTACTACAACATAGCTGTTACCAATGCTACTTTAAGTCTCGACGCTAAATATACATCTGATGATGCTAACAAGCCAAACTTCTACATCGTTCACACTCGTGGTGGTTACGACCGTCCTGACAAGGGTGATTGCAACAAGACAACTGTTTGTGTAGCAGGTAAGAATTTCAATCTCTTCCGTTACGATACAGCTCTCTGCGACGTAAAGGTAATGACTTACAAGGGCTTTAATCCAGGCGTTTCTGGTATCAAGAATGTAAATACAGCCGAGACCTCAGCTTCAGCAGTGAAGAAGGTAGTAACCAAGAATGGTGTTGTTATCGTCAAGGATGGCAAGACATTCTCTGTAGCAGGTGCTCAGCTTAAGTAATTTGTTTCATTGATAAAGCATTGGCAATTATGGTTTCTATAATTTGCCGAGATTGAATCAATCATTTTCTTGCAAAGGGATGCAGTGATGCATCCCTTTCTTTGTCTTCTTCTCTTTTCTTGTCCTTCTCTTTCCTTTCTCTGTCTTCTTCTCTTTTCTTGTCCTCTTTCCTTTCTCTGTCTTCTTTTTTTATACCTTTTTTGTCTTTCTTCTCTTTTTCTGTATTCTTTCCTTTCTCTATCTTTCTTTTTTTTACCTTTTTACTTTTTTACCTTTTTACCTTTAAAAATTCCCTTTTCTCAAAATAATAAGGTTAAATATCATATTTTATGGATGCCTTCTCAAATATTCTGTGTACTTTTGCCAACAAATCAGTTAAACCTGAATAAACAACAATAATCGACAAGAATCGTCAATAAACAAGAATAAAAACAATAAAACCTACAATAATGAATAAAAAACTACTCGCAACATCTGCTTTAGCATTGTTGGTAAGTATGGGAGCAAATGCCCAGCGCTTTACCGATAAGTTGGATCGTGGACTCATTGCAGTGCAAACCACAAATGGTGTGTACTGCTCTTGGCGTATCCAGGCTGATGAGTACTATGATGTAAAGTACAATCTTTACAGAAATGGTACTAAGGTAAACTCAGAACCCATCGATGTTTCCAACTTTACAGACAAGTCTGGTTCATCAAGCAACACTTATACCGTAACGGCAGTAGTGAACGGGGTAGAGCAGGCTGCTTCCAAGGAAGCTACAGTTTTCAATACTAATTATAAGGAAGTAAAAATCCAGTATCCTACTGCCCTGAAGTCAACTTATATCCCTAACGATGCCTGCTGTGCTGATGTGGATGGCGATGGCGAGTTGGAGATTCTCATGAAGTTCACCAACCAGCAGGAAGGTGAACAGCTTTATCCTAAGAATGGACCTACCATCAATGGCGTTGAGACCAAGGAATATACTATGCTGGCCTGTCTGAAGCAGAACGGTAAGATTCTCTGGTGGGTGAACTGTGGTCCTAACATGGGCGACTTCCAGAACAACGAGCAGAATATCGTAGGTTACGACTGGGATATGGACGGCAAGGCAGAAGTCGTAATGCGACTTGAAGAAGGCTCTACTGTCCACATGGTTGATGGTACTACTTATACCATCGGTGCTGATGGCAAGAATGGTTCTGCATGGACTAACTATCGCCAGCCAAAGGCTGAAGGAAGCGTAGAATGGTTTACCCATTATGGCAAGGAGTTCCTCTGGTATTGCGAGGGTGCTACGGGTAAGCCATACCAGTGCATAGATTTCCCATTGAAGCGTCTGGAAGCAGGCGAGACTGATTTGAAGGCTGCTTGGGGTGATGGCTATGGCCATCGCAGCAGCAAGTACTTCTTCGGTGCTCCTTATCTGGATGGCAAGCATCCAAGCATCTTCCTGGGTCGTGGTATCTATACCCGCCACAAGTTTATCGCATACAATGTAGATCCTAATACTCATGCGCTGACTGTTCGCTGGAAGTGGACCAACAACCAGGCGGGTTCTCCTTGGTATGGTCAGGGTTATCACAACTATATCGTTGCCGATGTGGATTGGGATGGACGTGATGAGATAGTATGGGGTTCTATGGTTATCGATGATAATGGCAAGGGACTTTCTACTACTGGTCTCGGTCATGGCGATGCTCAGCATGTAAGTGATTTTAATCCTTATATCCATGGTCAGGAGATGTTTGCCTGCAACGAGGATGCTCCTTCCAACAACTATCGCGATGCAACAACCAGCAAGATATATTATCGTAAGACAGATACCAAAGATGATGGTCGCTGCCTGGCTGGTAATTTCTATAATGACATTCCTGGTGCCGTAGGTCATAGTGCGCATGATACGCCTATATCTACCGTTACCAATGAACATGTATCTCCGAATACGAATGGTCTGAGCATGAACTTCCGTATCTACTGGGATGGCGATTTGCAGGAGGAATGCTTCAATAATACAGAGGTAACCAAGCCTGGACAGGGTACTATAGCAACCCTCACGGGCGCTTATTCCAACAATTCAACCAAGGCAACTCCTTGTTTCCAGGGCGATGTGTTCGGCGACTGGCGTGAGGAAGTGATAGAGCGAACGGGTAGCAACAATATCCGCATCTATACCACTACGACTCCGACTCCTTGGCGCAACTACTCTCTGTGGTACGATCATCAGTATCGCAATGCGATGGTATGGCAGCCATGCGGTTACAACCAGCCTCCTCACGCTTCTTACTTCCTCGGTGAACTGGAAGGCATCACGATAGCTCCTCCACCACTCACCACTACGGGTCGTGAAGAGGTGTCTTCTGCTATCACTAAGTCTTTTGATGGCAAGCATGCGCTTCTCGCTACTGCAGGTGATGCCACTGTAAGCGTGGTTAATGGTGCTGCTCCTGCTATCTTTACCGACAATGCCCCTTCTTGGGTGCAGGGTACGGCTGCCAGCGAGTGCAAGACCAAGGATACGGAGATTAAATATACCTATTATACCCATACCTTGACAGGCGGCGCCTTCGCTGGAAGCATGCGTCTGGTTAAGCAGGGTGACGGTACTCTGGTATTGCCTAACGTAACGCAGACTTATTCCGGTAAGACTGATGTTTGGGCAGGTACTTTGCAGTTTGACGGCATCATGGAAAGCAGTCCTGTATGGCTCAATCGCTTTGCGGAGTTGAACTCTAACGGCGGTAACTTCAAGGGTGGTATCAAGGCTGATTATGGTTCTGTGATTCGTCCTGGAGGTAAGGAGAATATCGGAACTTTGACCACTTCTTCACTCGACCTGGGCTTCGGTGCACGTGTCGTATTCGATGCCAAGGATGGTAACGTAGATAAGTTGGTGGCTGCCAAGATGAGCATTGAGAAGAAGACTTGGGAAAATGGTCCTCAGTATAGTGCTCCTGTTTTTGAGTTTGCTGCCGCTCCAGCACCAGGTACTTATGTCTTGGCAGAGGTAGGTGAACTGACAGGCAAGCTTTCTGATATCGTAGTAGAGGGACTTGCAGGGCATAAGTTTGCCTTGGAATATAAAGATGGCAAGATTGTCTTGAATATTTCTGATACCCGTGATAGCGAGAGCAGCGTATGGACAGGTGATAAGGGTTCTGTCTGGGACTTGATGTCGACAGAGAACTTCAGTTCTTCAGACAAGCTGTTTGTTACGGGCGATGAACTGACCTTCAATGATGATGCGTCTACAACAGATGTGAACCTTGCAGAGGATGTAACTCCGGGAAATATCTTCTTCAAGAACAACAAGAAGGATTATAGCCTTGCAGGTAAGGGTTCTATCTTGGGTAAAGGTTCGCTGAACGTAGAGGGTACAGGAACCGTGAACATCAAGAATACCAATAAGTATAGTGGCGGTACCAATATCAAGGGTGGTATCCTGGCTCCGGCAACTCTTGCCAACAAGGATGGTTTGGAATTTGGTTCTTTAGGATCTGCAGACAATACTATCACTTTGAGCAACAAGGGTACTTTGAAGGTTGCTTCAGGCATGACAGCCTCTCATCCTATTGTGCTTGGCGAGAATGGTGGTACTATCAATAATACGGGTACGCTGATTCTGAATGGTGGAATAATAAGGTCTAACGGCGGTAAGAATCGTGATCTCTATAAGACTGGAACTGGTACATTGCAGTTGAATTGCGATGCAGACTTTGATGTGCTCTACATTAACCAGGGTACAGTATATGACTTCCAGGATGCTCACTTCTCTGGTAAGACCATCGTGCTGAATGGTAGCAAGGTAGTATTCCAGGCTTCCAACAGTATCTACAGCAGAAACTCGGATAATGTGAACATCGATGTGCCTAAGGGCAAATCGGGAATCTGGTATCCTGACGGACGTTGTGACTATACCGGTAAACTGATCGGTGAGGGAACTATCGACATCTATGGTACCTGGATTCGCTGTCCGTTCAAGGGCAACTGGAGTGAGTTTGCTGGAACCATCAATGCAAAACGTGGCAACAAGAATGCTTACGAGCCTGTATTCGATTTCAACAACAGCTATGGTATTCCTCTGGCAACGCTCAATGTTGATTCACGTTTCACCAAAGACTATGCATTCTGTACCAACGGCAAGAGTTTCGCCATCGGTGCCTTGACAGGTTCCGGCTATATCAGTAATGGTGGATACTTTGGAACGGGTACCAATACATTGACCATTGGCGGTAAGAATACGAACTTCGAGTTCAAGGGTTCTATCAATGGTAGCCATGTGGTGAAGAATGGTACGGGTATCTGGACCATCTCCAGTGAGGATGTTCTTGCCAATGCCAAGTCGTTGAAGATTGTGGATGGTGCAGTGAAGCTGAACAAGGCAGCTGCTACTTCATCTATGACGACTCCTACCATCCTCTATGTTCAGGATGCCGGTGAGCTTCGTGGCGTGGGTTATGCATACGGTATCAACCTTCTGAATGGCGGTATCTTGCGCCCAGGTAGCAATTTGCCTACAGCTCAGACCAACAATACGGGTGTGATCTTCATCCAGAAGAACTTGAATGCTGAGGTTGGTTCCAGCATCTATGTGAACAAGGCAAAGGCAGATTCTCTCGTTACCAATCCATATACAGGCAAGAGTCTCGGCTGGGCATATCTGAAGGTAGGCGGCAATGCATTTCTGTATGGTACCATCTATGTCACATACAATGCGAATGGTTGGACTCCTGCAGAGGGTGACTATGTGCGTGTTGTTGACTGTGCAGGCACGATCAGCGGTACTCCTAAATTTGACTTGCAGGCGCTCCCTGCTGGTTTGGGTTGGGATACAAGCAAGTTCCTTACAGAGGGAGTTGTCTATGTAGCCAATGCTACAGGTATCCGTGAGATTGGTTTCGACGCTGGTTCATTCCAGGCAGATGTCTATACGCTCAACGGCTTCCGCATGACAAGTTTGCAGACTTCTATGGCTACCTTGCAGAGCGACTTGAAGAGTCGTGGCTTGGCTCCTGGCTTGTACATTGTCCGTACTGCTAAGGGAACTATCAAGGTTACCTTGAAGTAATCCAAGAAAAATTTTCAGTAAAGACTTTAGTTTGCTGGTTATAATATAGTTAATGAAATCTAAACGAGGGTGTGTCATAAGTCTATGGCACGCCCTCTTGTTTTCTCATTTCTCCTTTCTCACTTCTCACTTCATTATCCCTTTTTACTTTTTTACCTTTTTACTTTTTTACCTTTAAAAAAGCCGCTGCCAAAAAATAGAGAAAAATAAGCAAAATATAAAGCGAAAATTGCATTATTTTTTTTACTTTTGCAGAGAAATTCTAAATTTATAATAAATGTCAGAAAAGACAATCTACTGATGAGAAAAAGACAATTATATATTCTTTCGCTTCTTTCTGTCTTCTGCGCATTTGGAAATAATTGCGTTTATGGACAGGAGAGTAGTGATTATGGACAGGAGAGAAACGGCTATGAACAGAATGGTTTCGCTTATGGTCAGCAAAATAGTGCATTTGGGCAGAAATCTTCACAATTTCCGATGGAACGCCTTGACCGTGGACTGGTGGCTTTGCCGGCTGCCGGAAAGGGAATCTGTCTCAGTTGGCGACTCCTCGGTACAGACAGCAAGAATGTCTGTTTTGATATAGAGCGGGATGGAAAAGTGATTGCTCATTATATCCGGGCAACCAACTTTACTGATGTAAAAGGTTCTCCTGCACATTCTTATCGCCTGATTAGTTATCAGGATGAGCCGAAGATGGATGCACAGATGCAACGGGAGGTTTCTAAACCAGTGAAGCCTTGGACTGATCTGTATAAGTCGCTGCCTATCAACCGTCCTGAGGGTGGCACAGCTCCAGATGGCAGGGTCTATACCTACACTCCGAACGACTGTAGCGTGGGCGACGTGAATGGTGACGGTGAGTATGAATTGATTGTGAAATGGGACCCTTCCAACTCTCACGACAATTCCCACGATGGCTATACGGGCGATGTGATTCTTGATTGTTATAAGTTCGACGGAACCCAGCTCTGGCGCATCAATCTTGGCAAGAATATCCGTGCTGGAGCCCACTATACCCAGTTCTTGGTTTTCGACTTTGATGGCGACGGAAAGTCTGAAATGATTTGCAAGACTTCGGCTGGAAGCATCGATGGACAGGGCAGATTTGTCAGCGAATCGGCTACAGATGCAGAGATTCGTTCGCTCGATAACGCGGCTGATTATCGCAACCGTAGGGGACGTATCAAGAATGGTCCGGAACTGCTCACGGTTTTCAATGGCGAGACGGGTAAGGCGATGCATACCATCTGGTATAATCCTAACAGAGCTTTCGGTGTGGGCAGACAAGTGGCTGAGGGTGAACGACTTGAGGCTGATGGCTTTCCTGCTTATTCGTCTGTTTGGGGCGATAAGGACAACTATGGCAACCGTGGCGAAAGATACCTCGCTGGCGTGGCTTATCTTGATGGAGCTGCCCATCGCCCGAGTGCTGTGATGTGCCGAGGATACTACACCCGTTCTTATCTCTGGGCAGTGGATTTCGATGGTAAACAACTGACGACGAAGTGGTTGCATGCTTCTCTTACTCCTCACGACTGGGTGGTGATGGATGGCGAAGGCAAGGTAATCAAGGAGGCGCACGGTCTCTCTGCGACGGCCTTTGCACAGGGCGCCCACAGCCTGGCAGTAGGAGATGTGGATGGCGATGGATGCGACGAGATTACCTATGGTTCGGCTGCGATCAATCACGATGGAAGTCTGTTGTACTCCACAGGCCTCGGTCATGGTGATGCGCTCCATCTCGCAGATCTCGACCCAGACAGACCGGGGTTGGAAGTCTTTATGGTACACGAAGAGCGGCCTTATGGTTCTGATTTCCGGGATGCCCGTACTGGCGAGATTCTCTACCGCACGCTGGATAGAGACGATACCGGAAGGGGTGTGGCTGCGGATATTGACGGGTGCCATCGGGGCTTCGAAATTTGGAGCCTGGACAGAAGGGAAGTAAGGGATTGTCATGGAAAAGTGATTGCTGACGACCCTTCTCAAATGCCGGCGATGAACTTCAGAATCTATTGGGATGGCGACCTGCAGGACGAACTGCTTGCCAACGGTCGCAGACCGCATTTTGCTCCGTACTTGCAGAAATGGAACGGAAAGAAGGCGGTGCCGCTGCCTTTGAGCAACGGAAAGCATCTCAGCGATATGGGGCATTCTGTGAGCAACAACTGGACGAAGGCTACTCCTAATCTGCAGGCTGATATCTTCGGAGACTGGCGTGAGGAGGTGATCTACTGGGACGAGAGCGATGCCTCTCATCTGAATATTTTCACTACGAATATCCCGACGGAATACCGCATTCCTACGCTCATGCACGATCACATCTATCGCCTGAGTGTGGCTTGGCAAAATGTGGGTTACAACCAGCCGCCACATCTGGGATATTATCTGCCTGATCATGCAGAAAGGATTAAGTGAAGAATGAAGAACGAAGAGTGAAGAATTCTCTTGTATATAATATAACGATAATAATTTGATAAAAATACGTAGCTAATGAAAAGAATATTGTTTGCAATGTCGCTGATGGCGGCAACAACTGCTTCTTTTGCCCAGGTGGCAAAACCGATGGAAGATGTTAACCATGTGATTGACAATACAGTGGACAGTCTCAACAAGGCGATGACCGCCCGCATTGTTCCTGGAACCAGCAGAAAGGGCAACAATCCTGTACTCTTCCTGATAGGCAACTCTACCATGCGCAACGGTACGCTCGGCAATGGTAATAACGGCCAGTGGGGCTGGGGCTACTACGAACATGAGTTCTTTGACGAGAATAAGATTACGGTAGAAAATCAGGCGCTCGGAGGCATGAGCAGCCGTACTTTCTATAACCGTCTCTGGCCGGATGTACGCAAGGGAATCAAGGCTGGCGACTGGGTGATCATCTCTATCGGTCATAATGATAACGGTCCTTACGATAGCGGTCGTGCGCGTGCCAGCATTCCTGGTATCGGCAAGGATTCGCTCAATGTCACCATCAAGGAGACGGGCGTGAAGGAGACCGTCTATACCTACGGCGAGTATATGCGCAAGTATATCAACGACTGCAAGGCGCTCGGTGCTCATCCTATCCTGATGTCGCTTACTCCTCGTGATGCCTATGATGAGAATGATAAGATTGTGCGCGTGAATAAGACTTTCGGTCTCTGGGCGAAGCAGGTGGCAGAGCAGGAGGGCGTTCCTTTTGTAGATCTGAATGAGATTTCGGCTGCCAAACTCGACAGTTACGGTCATTGGAAGGAGAAGTATCACTTCTTCAAGGACCATATCCACACCTCCCGTTTCGGAGCGATGATGAATGCCCGTTCGGCTGCAGAGGGATTGGCAGAGAGTAAGGACCCGAGTCTGGCTCCGTTGCAGGCGATGATGATCAATGTGGCTCTGCCGGTGGAGAATTTTCAGCGAGAGAAGGGCAAGCCGGTGGTTTTCTTTACTGGCGACAGTACCGTAAAGAATGCTGACAAGGAAGAGGATGGTATGTGGGGCTGGGGCTCTCAGGCTTATACCATTTTCAATCCTAAGAAGATTACTTGTGTGAATGCTGCCAAGGCGGGTCGCAGCAGCCGTTCCTACCTCAATGAGGGCAGATGGGAGAAGGTATATAACAGTTTGCAGCCGGGCGACTACGTGCTCATTGAGTTCGGTCATAACGACATCTGTTCCTTGACCGACAAGAAGATGCGCGGTTCCATTCCTTGTGCCAAGGATACCTGCAATGTCTATCAGATGCAGGAGAGCAAGCAGTTTGAGGTAGTTTATTCTTTCGGCTGGTATCTGAAGAAGTTCATTCAGGACGTTTACGAGAAGGGCGCTCATCCTATTTTGGTTTCCCTGACTCCTCGCAATGAGTGGCCACATGGCAAGATGGAGCGTCGCAACGATACCTATGGTAAGTGGTACAGAGAAGTGGTGGCAGAGACCGAAGTTCCTTTCCTCGACCTTCACAATATCGCTGCCGATTCTTATGATAAGATAGGTAAGGAGAAAGTGAAAGAATATTACAAGAAAGATCATACGCATACCTCTCTCAAGGGTGCTCGTCATAACGCAAAGTGCGTGGCGAAAGGATTGAAAAAGATGAAGAGTCCTTTGGCTAAATATTTGAAATAATAATTTTGAATGAAATATATGACAGCAAAATATTTTTTCTATTCTGGCCTGCTGATGTTGGTTTCTGCTGCTGGTAATGCTTCTGCTGGCACTGCTTCTGCATTTGCTGGCACTGCTTCTGCATCAGTCCGAGATACGATTTCTCTCGACAGAGGTTGGCAGTTCCATCGTGGGGATGTTTCCGACGTGAATATGCTGAAGAATTTGCAGGCTAATGATGAGGTTGTCAACCTGCCTCACGATTTCCTGATCGGACAGGACTGGGTGGCTCCTGATGCCAGCGAACGTCCTGATAATAGTGATGCAGGTAGCAATGTTCGCAGCCGTTTGAGTCCACGTGGCTTTAAGGAAATGGGTATCGGCTGGTATCGCTATGAACTGACTCCGAAGGCCGAATGGAAGGGCAAGCGCATTCTCCTCGATTTCCAGGGCATCATGCTCGTGGGCGATGTTTACCTCAATGGTAAGCGAATAGGAGGTACTGACTATGGTTACCTCGGCTTTGATGTAGATGTGAGCAAGTTGCTCAAGTTTGGCGAAGTTAATGAGATAGCAGTGAAGGCAGATACCCGCAATCCGAACAACTCCCGCTGGTTTACCGGTGCAGGTCTTTATCGGGATGTCAACCTTATCGTCACCGACAAGGATTTGTATTTCCCTCGCCATCCGCTCTTCATCCGTACCGTCAACAATCAGGAAGTGAAGATTCGGGCTAACATCTTCAACCAGCAGAAAAAGGTGAAGGCTGCTGGAACTTTTATTCCTGTAGAAGTCAGAATCTTGGATGCTGACGGCCATGTTGTGGCGCAGCAGAAAACGGATGTGGATTTCAATGCCAAGTGGCGTGACAGAGAGTATGAATTGCCGGCCCTCAAGATAGAGAATGCCAAACTCTGGTCGTGCGATACACCTTATTTATATACTGCCGAGGTTACGCTTTACGATAACGAGGGAAAGGTGGCTGACCAGATACGAGAACCCTTTGGTGTGAGAACCATCGAGATGAATCCGCAGCATGGTCTGCTCGTTAATGGCAAGAAGGTGCTCCTGCAAGGTTTTGCCAATCATCATACGCTCGGTGCGTTAGGTGCAGCAGCCTATCCACGTGCCATTGAGAAGCGACTCAAGATGATGAAAGAGTTCGGATTCAATCATGTGAGAACCTCCCATAATCCCTATAGCGAAGACTTCCTTAGACTTTGCGACAGATTGGGTATTCTCGTAGTGGATGAACTCTATGATAAGTGGTTGGCGCAGTATGCCGGTGGCAGAGTAGATTGGGAGAGTCTCTGGCAGAAGGATATTCCGGAATGGGTGAAGCGAGATAGAAATCATCCGTCTGTGGTGCTCTGGAGTTTGGGTAATGAACTGCAGCAGTATTCTAATCTGCCTTTCAATGACTGGGGTGTGACGGCTTATGAACTGCAGAAGCAACTGCTCCATCGCTACGACGACACCCGTCTCACTACCGTGGCCATGCATCCGCGCTATCGCAATCTGGATACCGATTCTATTCCCGCTGATCTGGCTGTGGCAACCGAGGTGAATTCCTATAATTATAGGTATATGTACTTCCCTGGCGACATGAAGCGCTATCCGGAAAAGACGTTCTATCAGAGTGAGGCGAGCACGGCTGCGATGGGTCCTAACTTCTATGAGATGGACCGCGATAAGGTACTCGGGTTAGCTTACTGGGGTGCCATCGACTATCTGGGCGAGAGTATGGGATGGCCTGTTAAGGGCTGGAATCAGGGCGTTTTCGACCTGTCTCTGCAACCGAAACCGGATGCTTATTTCGTGAAAAGTATGTTCTCTGACGAGCCTACTGTGCATATCGGCATCATCGAGAAGGCTGGTGGCAATGTGCAATGGAACGGCATCAATGTTTCGGCTGGTAAACTTTCTGAGAACTGGAACCGAGAGGCAGGCGAGAAGGTTTCGCTCTATACCTATACCAATGGTGACGAGGTGGAGCTATTCCTGAACGGCAAGAGTTTGGGTGTGAAGAAGAACAGTGACGACCCTAAGTTGCGTGCCCGCATCAAGTGGGACGGCATCGCTTATGCGCCTGGCACTCTGCTGGCTGTGGCTCGGAAGAATGGCAAGGTTGTGGCTCGTCATCAGATAGAGACTACGGGCGAGGCTGTGACGCTGAAGTTGGTGCCTGATGCTGAAACCTGGCATGCTGACGGACAGGATCTGATGCACGTGAGAGTGTATGCCGTAGATAAGAAAGGCAGGAGAGTGATGGATCTGAAGGATAAGAACGCCTTCAGCAAGTTGACTTTCACGGTGAAGGGTGACGCGGATATCGTGGCGGTGGATAACGGAAATATTAATTCGGATGAGTTGCACGTGGGCAAGAAGCAGTTGAACAAGACTGCCGAGCGTGCGCTCTATCAGGGTTCTGCGCTTGTGATCTTAAGAGCTGGAACTCAGCCGTCTAAGGTTGAATTGACAGTTGCTTGTGAGAATGCGGTGTCTGGTCAAAAGTCTGCTGCATCGGATCAAAAGTCTGCTGCATCGGGCGTTCAGTCTGCTGCTTCTGGTCATCAGTCTGCTGCATCGGGCGTTCAGAAAGGTAATCTGAAAACAAAGAGAATCGTATTAGTCACAAAATAGTGTTTTGAAAAAGTTCCTTGAAACCTCATATAGAAAGGTTTTTTGGAACTTTTTTATGGTTCTTGATTTTTAATGGTTTCTGATTTTTTAATGGTTCCTGAACTTTTTAAAGGGGTTCCTGAACTTTTTCAAAGTGGGGACTATAACTTTTCAAGGGGTTCTTGAATATCTTTCTTTAGCCTTTATTCGCTTGTTTATGCACAAAAAAAACTGAATAAACTGAAATTGACATCGCTTAGAGTAGTAAAAAACTGTTTTTTATATCTAATTTTGTCCCGATAGGGTATAAAATGGGTTTAAAAAATATAGGCTACTCCCGATAGGGTATAATTTTAAGAGCACAGTATTAGGCTACTCCCGATAGGGTATAAATGGTTATAAATGTGGGCATGTATCATGATTTTCGTGATTTGTGCCCATTTTTTATTGATAGTTATTTGCTTTGTATTGAAAGTTTTATTATTTTTGCATCCGAAAACGATTTGTGTCAAACTTACACCTTTTTGAGGGAGTTAGTTTTTCAATCGTATATATCACAGAAGTTTCGCATGTGGTTTAAGTACGGGCTGAAGGCCCAAAAGCTCCTACCCAGGGCAAGGGGCTTCTGTCCTTTACCTTTCCGCTATGCGCCGGTGACCGTTGGTTCTGGGCGTGTGGAGCTTACAAGCGAAACTTGAGTATATCAGAATAATTAAATGCAACAATATAACTATAAAATACCTAATAAAATGATGAAAAAAAGAATTTTTTCTGCAGTCTTACTCTCTGCCGCAATGTTTGCTCCTGCTGCGTTGCAGGCTTCGGCTATGGCTGCCACGGCTTCTTCAGCCAAGTCTGCTGGTGCTTCTACCAAGGCTTCTTCAGCGAAGTCTAAGAGTTCAGCATCCCAGAAATCCAAAGTTCTGGACAATGGTTATCCCTTTGTTCAGGTACCCTTTACCAGTGTGAAAATCGCTCAGAATACCTTTTGGGGTGCGCGTCTGAAGGCTGCCAGAGAGGTAACTGTGCCGTTGGCTTTCAGCAAGTGCGAGAGCGAGCACCGCTACAAGAATTTCGAGATGGCAGCCTATACCTTGCAGCATCCGGGACATGCCGGTCTCGATACCAAGGAGTGGGATGTGAGTAAGTTTATGGGCTTCTCTTTTGATGATACCGATGTCTATAAGACCATCGAGGGAGCCAGCTATATCCTGCAGACCTATCCCGACAAGAAGATGAAGGCCTATATCGACAGTGTGCTCAATGTGGTGGGCGCTGCGCAGGAGCCTGACGGATACCTCTATACTGCTCGAACCATCAATCCGAAACATCCTCACGGTTGGTCGGGCGCTACCCGCTGGAGCAAGGTGGAAGTGCTGAGCCATGAGCTTTATAATCTCGGTCACATGGTGGATGCAGCCTGCGCCCATTATCAGGCTACGGGCAGCAGAAAATTCCTCGATATTGCCAAGCGATATGCCGACTGTGTGATCAGGGAAGTGGGTCCTCAAGCCGGTCAGCACAGGGTTGTGCCGGGTCATCAGATAGCCGAAATGGCACTTGCCCGCCTCTATACCCTTACGGGCGAAAAGAAGTATCTCGACGAGGCTAAATACTTCCTCGATGCCCGCGGCACCACCTCTATCCACGATGCCTATAGCCAGAGCGATAAGCCTATCCTGAAGCAGAACGAGGCTTGGGGACATGCCGTGCGTGCCGGATATATGTATGCCGGAATTGCTGATGTGGCTGCCCTGACGCGTGATTCGGATTATATCAAGACCATCGACCGCATCTGGAACAATATCGTTTCCAAGAAGTATTATCTCACGGGCGGTGTGGGTGCCCGTCATGCCGGAGAGGCTTTCGGAGCCGACTATGAGTTGCCTAACATGACTGCCTACAACGAGACTTGCGCTGCCATTGCTCAGGTGTATCTCAATGAGCGCATGTTCCTCCTGCATGGCGATAGCAAGTATATCGACTGTCTGGAGCGCACACTTTATAATGGTGTGATTTCGGGCATGAGCATGGACGGAGGCCGCTTCTTCTATCCGAACCCATTGTCGAGCGATGGCAAATACAAGTTTAATGCCGACGGTACCACCACCCGCCAACCTTGGTTTGGCTGCGCCTGCTGCCCGAGCAATCTGAGCCGTTTTATCCCTTCATTACCGGGTTATCTCTATGGCGTGAAGGACAAGGATATCTATGTGAATCTCTTTGCCGGAAATACTTCTACCATCCAGGTGATGGGCAAGGAAGTGGTGCTGGAGGAGACTACTGAGTATCCTTGGAATGGCGATATCAAGATTGTGGTGAAGAAGAGTGGTGTGAAGGGTGCCAATCTGCTGGTGCGCATTCCTGGATGGGTTCGCAATCAGGTGGTTCCGAGCGACCTTTATAAGTATAGTGATGACGAGCAACCTGCTTATAGCGTGAGCGTGAACGGCAAGGCTGTGGAGGCTGATCTGGCTGCCAACAAGGGTTATCTGCCAGTGAAGAATATCAGGAAGGGTGATGTAATCCGCATCCATTTTGATATGCCTGTACGCACGGTTGTGGCTAACGGAAAAGTGGCTGACGACAGAGGCAAGGTGGCAGTAGAGCGTGGACCATTAGTGTATTGCGCAGAGGCAGTGGATAATGATGGTGCTCCTGTTCTTCGCAGCGTTGTAGACAAGAATCCAGCTTTTTCAGTGATAGATGGTTATAGCATTTCAAATACAGAGACTAAGGGTGCTCCTGCGTTCTCAGTGAAGGCTATCCAGACCGCTGCTCAGGTGCTCGATCAGGCTGCTGATGGCAAGGTTTCCGTGAAGAATCAGAAGCTCACCTTGATTCCTTATTATGCTTGGAATCATAGAGGAGCCAATCAGATGAATGTCTGGTTCTATCAGGATTTGCAGGCTTTGGAGAAGTAAAACCCATAGGAAGAAAAACTTTGATGAAGAAAAAACTTTGATGAAATAAAAAAAGAGGATGTGTCATGAATTTCTGACACACCCTCTTTTGGTTTTCAGACTTTTTCGGCTTTGTCTTTCAGCCTTTGTCGGCTGCACTCATTTGATTTTACAGACTGCACGAAGTAATGCCCAAAGTGGTAGCCAATGCAGTGAGTACGCTGATTGCGATTTGCAGAATTGTTTTCCAAGTTTCTTTCTTCATTTTGTTTAGTTTTTAAAGGGTTAATAATGAATGAATTAGCAGTTTATGCTGCGATTTTGGTGAGAAGGAGAGGCAGGGATTACTTCAAATCATAGGATCCGTCGTCACTTCCGCTTCCCTCAGTGTTGCCACCGGATGGGTTGCTTCCGCTTCCCTGAGAACCGCCCTGAGAACCGCTTCCCTCGGTTCCAGTGTTAGAACCTCCGCCTTGCGTTGAGCCGCCCTGATTTTGGTCGCCGCCCTGATTTGGGTCATCGCCATTCGTATTACCGGTATCTTCGGTGTTTCCGTAGGCGTTGTATTCCTCGATACGACACTTCTTGCGAAGTTCCGTGTTGCTCCAAGACTTGGTATTGCGCAGGATGAGGTGAACGCCCTCTACACTGGCAGCAGAAACCTTGTCCTTAGAGTCCACACCCTTGGAAGTCATGCCGATGGAGAAGAGACCGAGGTCGGCGAAACGTACGCTCTTGCCGTCGAGGATGAGTTCCTGCAGGCAGTCGAGTGTGTCCATCAAAACTCCGTGGACAGTGCCTCGGGAGTAAGGAGAGTTGTGCTCGGATACGTGGGTCACGAAATCCTCAAAGCTCACTTCTCGGTCGGTTACGGTGGTGGCGTACCACATTTTCTTGTTTGCATTTTCTCCACTCTGTGGAGTGCGAGTAATTTTACGATACTTCAATGTTCCTCGTTTTGCCATAATTTTTTAGTTTTTAAAGGGTTAATAATATAAATATGTGAATGAATTTTCTCTTTCAAACAGAAGAACCAGTCATGCTTCTTGTTCTGATTTCTGATGCAAAGGTACTGCTTTTTTCTTTTGCAGCCAAATTAAATCGCCGAGTTACGTGAGTTTTGAAAATAATCAAATGTTAAAAACTGTAAAGTATAGTTTTGTGGGGCGCAAATCTATATTTTTCCTTTTCTTAAACTATGTTTTTTCATATTGTAAGCAGTGTTATGTGCCTATATATCAGAATTATATCCTATTGATTATTCCTTTCTTATCTCATTTATCTTTGATTTTGCTTTCAATCTGTAATCTTCTCTGAAAAACTCCTTAGAAACACAAAAAATCCTTTTCAAAGACACTGGTTTCTTTTCCTGTGATCATTGCCTGATTTTCTGAAATTCTTTCCTGTTTTTCAAGAAAATCTTGGTTTTTTGCATGAAAATCAAGATTTTCCCCCAATAAAGAACAGTCTTGAGCGATGTCAATTTCAGTTTATTCAGTTTTTTTTGTGCCTATTATTTTTCGAAGTAAAATGTATATTATATTATTATATATATA
>OMDB01000205.1_pt1 | contig 36116 bp, 26 predicted proteins | sample 1645161 | NCBI WGS metagenome assembly OMDB01 (sample SAMEA103958135, study PRJEB25191) | human gut metagenome
TTTGTTGCTCAGGTGCTTATAAAAAATATTAAATTATAGTGTTGCGGAATTAAGGATTACTATTTAAATATGAGGAGGTAAATATGGATAGATATCAAATTATACGTATAATCCATGACTATATGTCTAAGAAGCCTGTGTTAAAGGCATGGATCTTTGGGCCTTTTGCTCGTGGTGAAGAAAAGGCTCAGAGCGATATAGATATTCTCTTTGTCCCCGATTTTGAGCATGGTTCGTTTACTTTGCTTACTCATGGAGGAATGTATGAGGATTTGAAGCAACTGCTAGGTCGTGAAGTTGACTTGGTAGTTGATGGCTCTTTGCGTCCGTATGCTCAGGAGAGTGTGGAACGAGATAAAATCTTGGTATATGAGAGAGCTAGTTAGGGATAAAGGAAGATTGGAAGATATTATTGTGGGGAATGATGAACTTGTTCTTCTATCTGAAGCAAAAGTATGGTTTGGGGTATCGTGTTTTTAGTGAACCTGCGGATTCGTTTTGTGGACTATATGATAAAAAGAACAAGAGCGACAGCCAAAAATGTATTCGGCTGCCGCTCTCTTTCTTGTACGCTCGGTATAAGAAAGTTCAGAATAAGTCCTAATTGCGTGAATTACATAACCAAGAACAAGGACGTTTTATTTTGAGATACGGCATTTTCTTGGGACAGAATGTTAATTAAACGTTAAAAATCATATTCAATTCTTCATTGCAATTATTTTTTGTTATTTTTGTATTCATATCCATTATGTGAAAGTTCTGCTATCACTTTTGGATTCAAGTTCACTGATTGTCAAACTAAAAAATAGAGTAAATAAGAAACAGACATTACACAAGAATGAAACGCTAAGAACTTGGTGATTCCAAGAATTACCATTTTCAACTGAGACTAAGAACTGAGGTAGCAATACCTTATTATATTAATCCAGCGTTTCCGTTCTAAGACTTTTAAAGATATTGAGCTTTTAGCTCTTGTTCTTTTGTATCGAATACCGCCAATATTCACTCTACGAGAACAAGCAGATTGGAAGGTTCATGCCATCTATGGCGTGAGCCGTTCTGTGCTTGTTGTAGAGTAGGTCACTTGGCGGTAACCAGATACAAGGCAAGCCACGAACGGTTCCGCCTTTTTTTATGACCAAACGAAATGAAACTTTTCAAAGGCTTTATAGCTTTGTTAGTCATTCTATCAATCTTTTCATGCAAAAATGAAAAGGTTGACATGAGCAGCTACATGCAAGAACGAGATTCCATCATGCAGGAAAACAAAGCAAAGACCCAACAACTTGATGAACTCAATAGTGTATTGGCAACGATTGCTACAGGATTGGATAGTATTGCCGTACAAGAAAATATCCTTTTCACCAATAAAGGGCGTGATGGTGTCATGCTGAACCGCCAACAAATAGCTGCCAACCTAAAGGGAATGGCGGATATTCTTGCTCGCCAAAGAGTCAAAATAAAAATGCTCCAAGATTCTTTGGCTAACAAGAAATCCTCGCAAGGCGTGGAACGACTGCAAAAGGTTGTTGAATTTCTCAATCAGCAGTTGGCGGAAAAGGATCAAGTCATCCAATCTTTGCGTGCAGACTTGAACAACTCCAAGAAAGACATCACCCAGCTTCGGGCTTCTTTGTCTGATATGCGTACAAAGGCAAATAATGCAGTGCAGAAAACGAAGGTGTTGACTAAGGCTTTGTCAAAACAGGATGAAGTTATCAACGAGTGTTATGTAAAGATAGGTACGAAAAAGCAACTTTCGGCAGCAGGGCTATTAAAAGGCGGATTCTTGCAAAAGAAGAAAGTCAACTATGAAGATGTTGACAAAAGCAAGTTCAATGCTGTTGACATCCGTAAGTTCCGTGAAATTCCTTTGCATTCAAGTAATCCAAAGATTCTTACTCCACAACCAAGCAACCGTTCTTTTCATTTTGAGGAGAGTGGCGATGGCAACTGTACGCTTGTCATAACCAACCCTACTCTTTTCTGGAGTGTAAGCAATTTCCTGATTATACAACTCTAAAAACTTTATGACTATGGTTAAGAAGATTATCCTTTCTGTACTTCTCTGTACAGTATGTATGTTTACTATGGCTCAAAGCCAAACCGTTACCCACGTTGTTCAACGTGGAGAAACTATTGAGAGTATCGCTCAATATTATAATGTGAGCGTTGAAGACATCAACAAGGCAAATCCTAATGCGGATGGGGTTGTGTATGTGGGAATGAAATTGAGTATTCCTACTACAATAGCAACAAATACTGTAACTAACGCAACTCCTCAACAGGAGCCTATTACACGTAGAAATACCCAAGCTGCAACTTACAGTCCTACATCTACAGAAAAGACGCTCAACAGTTCTTCCAATACGTGGCAAAGAAATCAGTCACGCATTATGTGGGGATTAACGTATTTTGCGCAAGATTTTGACGATGTAAAACTATCTGGCCATTATGGACTGACTATTGACGCACTTAATATCGGAAGTTCTTTGTTCGGTTTCAATATTACTGTTGGAAGTTTTAATTATGGACTTGTTGATAAAGATTACACAACTGACCTGATTCTGTTTGGTCCAAATATTGCTTATGAATTTGCACCTAATTTCATAGTAGCTCTTCCTATTCAAGCCATGTGTGATGTTTCTTTTGAAGGAACCGACACAAAGACTGCTTGGGGATGGGCAATTTCGCCACGATTATATTATAGTTTTGGGAAAGTCAATATAAATGCAGGTATATTGATTAATGGTGGCTTTAAAAAAGGAGAAAAAGCAACATGTGGCTTTACTGCAGGTATAGGATTTGATGTTTAGACTATGAGATTACAAGGTTTTTATATTGCTCTTATCTTGTTTTGGGCATGTAAAATTTCAGCTTATGCCCAAGATGCCATCATTTTCCGTGATGGTCGTGTGAAGTCTGTCAAAATCATTCAGACCAACAATGACAAGACGCTCTTCAAAGAATCAGACAACAAAAAAGCCTCTGAGGAATATGTAGAGAACACGAAAGTGTTTATGCTAAAATTCAAGACTCGTGGAAATGTTGTGTTCAATGGAAATGGTGAGCGAATACTCACCACTTCCGAACATGTACAAATCCCGAAAGATGCAATCGTTGTGTATTACAAGGACGGAAGAGAAATTCCTGCCTACAATCTGACAATGGACGCAAACACGGTTTCCTTCAAGACAAGTAAGAAAGCCAAGGATAGACCCATATTCTCACCAAAGTCGGAAGTATTTATGATACGTTATCCCGATGGCACACGTGATATTCTGACGAATCTTGCAGTTGAGGAGCAACAGAAGCAAGAGCGTGAGGCTGAGGAAGCACGATTGAAAGCACAGCGTGAGGCTGAAGTGGCAGATTCTATCAAAGCTGCAGTAATAGAAGAAGCTGCATCCGCAACAAATCCAAAGAAAGCGACTATTGTAACCAAGAAAGGGGTACGTATGAAAGTTTGGGTTTGCAGCGACACGTCAACCATGGTTTCTTACAAGAAAGCCAATTCTGCAAAGGCAGCCATCTTCAACATGAGCAAAGCTAAGATTAAGAATATCATATACTAATCAAAAGCAACACCTCTATGAGAAAATATAATTTTATAATGGTTATGTTCATTTTACTATGCTCCGTTAAGAGTTGGGGGCAAGACATTGTGAACTTGCACCATATCGTACAACGTGGCGAAACCATTGAGATTTTGGCGGACAAGTACAGACTAACAACTGATATATTGAAAGCCGTTAATCTTGGAATGGACACATTCTATACGGGTATGGAAGTATTAGTCCCTGTGGATAAAAAGTATATGGGGTTGCGGTCTGAAGATGACAGCGAAACAATCCTCAAAGACATCGCTGGATATTTTTCTGAGTACCAAGAAGCCTCACGTGTATTCAATACAGGTGACTACAAAAAAGCAGATAAACTCTTTGAATCCACGATTCGAAATCATGGGAAATATCTGCCATGCGAAGAAGCCTATTTCGGAAGAGCCATGTGTGATTACAATCGTAACAAGTGGAGTTCTGCCATCGAAGGTTTTGCACAGGTTATCAGTATTGATGAATGTCCTAAGGAGTTGCGTGAACAGAGTCGTAGTTTGAAGGCTAACGCCGAAGAAAGACGAGAGGCACGAAGCCAACGAACAGCCAACTTCTTTAGTGGCCTATTCCAAGTTGCTGCTGAAGTTGGTACGGCATATATGGCAGCAAGCCAAGCTAATGCTGTACAGGGAAGTTATAATTATCCTTCAATGCCACAAGGTAAAAGTTTGGGAACCATGAGCAATGCCGAGTTTACGAACTATGTAAACACAAGTCTCTACCAACTTGCAAACTATTCCATGATGCAAGTGGAGCAGCAATGGAAGCAAGAGGAAATCCAAGTAAAAACTGGATTTACTTCTACCTATCGTCAGTTGCATGGTGGCAAAGAACCTTCTGCGGAAGAAATACAGGCTGCATACAATAATTATATGCAGACCAAGGTCAACGCTTCCAAGACTGTCCAACAGGCAAGTAGTGGAATGTACGACAGACAATTGGGAATAAGCGATAATAGTTCCAATAGCTCTAAAAAGAAGACCGCATCAGGCTTTGTTTGTTCTATATGCCGTGACAGCCATGTCTGCCAAACTTGTAATGGCTCAGGCTGGCAAAATGGCATGGGAGACAATCATGACCACTATGGTGCTGGTATAAACAAAATTCCTTGTGGAAATTGCAGCAATGGGCGTTCTAAAGGAGATGGAATTTGCCATTACTGCAAATAAAGGTCAACTTAAAGGTTACTTTTAGAGCATTTAATGCATTATCAATTATCAAGTATAACTTAAAACAAAAATAATGATGAAATCAACCAAATTAGCAGTGCTGTTCATGTCTTTTGCCATTGCAGCAATAACACCAATCTTCACTTCTTGTAGCAGTGATGATAATAATGAAGAAGAGAACTATTCTCCTGATGGAGAGAATTCTAATAGTGGCAAGAAGCTATCTGGAGTTATAGATGGACATGAAGCCGTTGACTTAGGGCTAAGTGTAAAATGGGCTACTTGTAATATTGGGGCAACAAAGTCAGAATACTCCGGTAATTATTACGGATGGGGAGATCCTACAGGGAAGAAAACATCCTCAAATACAAATCACTATCCTAATTCAAATCCCCCTATTGATATCAAGAATACCAAATATGATATTGCATACAACAATTGGGGAAAAAAATGGCGTATGCCTACCGACGAAGAAATGCTTGAACTTATTTCAGAATGCTATTATACACATAAAGTTGTAAATGGAGTTAGTGGTCTTCAATTTAAGGGAAAAACTGGTGGTATTATATTTCTGCCTTTTTGTGGCTATAGAGATTATTTGTCAAAGATTCATCAATCCGATTGGGGTAGTTATTGGACTTCTACACTAAAAGATGAAATAAATTCCAAATGTCTAAAAATAACTTCTGGCGGAGATTCTTATGCGACAAGAAGTGAAAGTTTGAGATGTAATGGTTTGTCTGTAAGAGCCGTAACAGATAGCGATTGGGAAGAAGATACAGAAATGGATGATAACAGCACAGGTGGTTCTACTTCATACGAGAAGCCTGACATTGCTTTCAGCGATTTTACAGCTTATCAAACAAAGTTGAAAGTCGTATATAAGATTTACAATAAGGACAAGGCAAAGGTGACTTCTGCAAAGGTTTATTACGGAACAAGTTCCAATCCAACAAAACCTGTTACCGCAACTGTCTCCGGTGTCCTTATTACAGCAAATATATCTGGACTGAAAAAGGGAACAACTTACTATGTTAAGTGTGTTGCTACAGGAAAAGGTGGTACTACAACAACAGGTACAACAAAAGTTATAACAAATTACTAAATTAGAAGTTGCGCACGACACGTAATCAAGTGCCAATAAAATGAATTGGCTTAAATTTTTTATCATAGCATTATTTATTGCTACTTTTTCATCTTGCGGTAGTAGTGATGATGCTGCTGGAGGTGGTGATTCACAAGAGCCTGATACTCCAAGAAATGTGGATATTTCATTGTTGACTGGGACATGGGGATACGATTGGAACAACGACAACAATATTGACTATTTGAGTTTTGACGGCAACGGCAATGGTGAACTTGTTGAGGCCGGAGGATTGTTCACGAATCTTGAGTTCTTTACAAGAAGCAATAAATTTACATATAGCACAGACAAGAACAACATTGCTTTAAAATTCGAATCGGGTAAGAACGGGAAGATAGAAGTGACATCATTGTCTAAAAGCCGCCTTACATTCAAGCGAACACAGTTTGAGTATTCATGGAACACGTCAGAGCCTCAATATATTAAAGTAAGCAACAAGTATGATTGGTTCTATTCAGAGGGGCCTGCATCTGAAGATTTAACAACCAACGTATGTGGTACATATAAAGGCCAAGTTTACAACGCAGACGGAAGTGTTTTTGAAAAATATGCTCAAATTACCATAACCAAAATCAACAATTATTCGGTTGAGGTTAAAAATTCATGGAATAGTAAATTGAATGATGTTTGCTATTTGGATTGGAACAGAAGAAATGATAACCTCATTGAGATTTATCGAAAGTCGGGGTCTTATCCTTATAAAGTGATAGGTGATAACATAGAACTTGGCTATCTCACTGGTGGTGGTGCAATGACTTTTAAGGGAAGCAAAAATGAAAACATTGGTAATGGAGGTTTTTATAGTGGCACAATAGGAGGTCATGATTATGTGGATCTTGGACTTAGTGTAAAATGGGCGACTTGCAATATCGGTGCTAATGATTTAGAGGCGTATGGCAATTATTATGCTTGGGGAGAAACAAATAGCAAAGAAAACTACACTTGGAATACCTATATGGTTACAGGTAGCAAATGCGGAACCGTTTCTGATCCATTGTATAACTATGTCGTTTCTTCAAACAAGTCTATATGTTCTACTAAATATGATGCTGCTTATGCTATTTGGGGAAAGAATTGGCGTATGCCAACTAAAGATGAGGTTGAAGAACTCTTGGATAAATGTACGTTCTATTGGTCAACAGATAATATGATTAATGGGTGCATTGTGGTTGGACCAAATGGCAATAAGTTGTTTTTGCCTGCAGCAGGATGGGTTGATGAGCAAGAAAATGAAAACAAAAGCAAACGAGGCTATTATTGGATAGCCAATTCACATGATGAAATTCATGCTTATTATCTAAGAGTAGGCGATGGTGTGCATGACATCTTGAAAACATCTAGATGTATCGGTGTTCCCATTAGAGCTGTGTCCAAATAAAAACCAAGGCATTTTGTCCTTTGTACATATAAGGATAATTAAGGGCATTTTATAGATTAACAAGAGGTTGCGCACGACACGAATTTAGTGTAAAAATTATGAAATATAAAACAAAAAACTCTATCACAAAGGTTGAGACATGGCTTATGCTATTCTTTGTGGGCATTTTCTTTGGAGGATGTTCGGGTAGCGATGAAAATAGTGAGCAAGAACAGGGGGAACTTATTAGCATTTTGCAAAAGAATAAATGGATTTCAAGAGATGCCTCATGTGGATTCGGGGAATATGATCATACGTGGGTTGATTTGGAATCAACGACTCTGTATTTTACTACCAGTAACACTGGTATTATTTATTGGTCACAAAAAGACTATGATTCAGATTTAGGAAACTCTCATAACACAGACAATGTTCCTTTTAAGTATTCCATTTCAGGTAATCAGATAGAAGTTCAAAGTGACTATGACATAAATTATCTCAGCTACTCTAACGGAATTCTATCAGATAACAGCGGAGTGTACCAATCTTATCCAATGGATAAAGGGGATTATGACTTGATAAAAGAGATTTCTCCTAAAACGGGTAAATGTGGTAAAGAACTAAGTTATTTATATAATCCGAAGACCCATGGATTGTCTATCTTTGGCTCTGGGGATATGGATGATTACACATCAAACAATCAACCATGGCATGACTTGTATATTGAGGAAGTTATGATAGAGGCAGGATGTACATCTGTAGGAAAAAATGCTTTTACCAATGTTCAACACGTAACAGATGTCAACTTGCCATCTTCATTGATAAGTATTGGCGACAATGCGTTTGCAGGAACACTGATTTCAGAAGTGACGATACCTCCTTCATTGAAAATTATAGGGGCATCAGCATTTGCTAGTTGCAAATATTTAAAGAAAGTCATCCTTGATGACAACATTGAGGAAATCAAGGAATATGCTTTTTGGGGTTCAAATATTAGCAGTAACACTCTTGTTATGCCTAAAAACTTAAAGAAGGTTGGCGATATGGCATTTTCAAGTTGGAAAGTTACTACTGGAACTTTAAAACTTAATGAAAATCTTGAGACTATCGGAAATGCTGTCTTCAATGGAATAAAAGGTACTATTTCTATTCCAAACTCTGTAAAAAGTATCGGAAACTTGGCTTTTGATGGTTCTTTCAATAAAATTGTAGTCGGAACTGGAGTTGAGTATATAGCACCAAATGCTTTTTCTAGTTCTGCTTCTACAGGTACATTCTATGTAAACCTTGGTGTACCATTGGAAATGGAAGGTTATATTTTGTGCGGTGATTTGAGTGAATATGATGTGCAACAAAAGTGGACACTGTATGTACCAAAAGGTTCTAAAAAAGCATATAGCTACAATACATATTGGAACAAGTTCAAACTCATTTCGGAAGATACTTCCCTAACTTCAGGTAATGGAACTCCATCGGAAGATGATGATGACTATCTTGTGCCAAAGTATGATTATAAAAATCTCTCATATAAGATTGATGGGAAAACTTATAAAATGATACTCGTTGATGATGGTTATCTTCCACCGTTTTATATGATGCAAACTGAGTTGCCACCTGATGGATATTTCCAAATCGGTGATGAGGTACTTGGAACTATCAATAAAGATGGCGACAATGGCATTATAAAAAGTGAATTTAGAACATTCATTGATAAAATAAGAGCTGCTACAGGTATAGGGTTCCGTCTCCCAACAAAAGCAGAATGGCTATATGCAGCTAAAGGTGGAAAATTAAGCAAAGAATACACTTTTAGTGGTAGTAACACAATTTCGGATGTCGCATGGTATAAAAATAACAGTTCCGGCAAAGTACACACCATTGCTCAAAAGAACCCAAATGAGTTAGGTTTCTATGATATGTCAGGAAATTATGCAGAATTGTGTAGTGATATGGCAAATGAGGACATTTACTATTTTGAAGGATATTTATGTGGTGGAAATTGGAGTCAAACAAGTGAAGAATGCAAGGCGACTTCTGTAAAAAATAAGCCAAAATCAGGAAAGATACCAGGAACAGTTTTGAATAACAAAGGGGCTATAGATGCAAGAACTACAACGGTGCGCCTTGTTTATTCTATTCCCAAAAAATGAGTTTCATACCTGGATGATAGTATAATAGATGTTATGGAATAGGAAAACTATAATGCAAAATGTCGTACACCGCACAGATGATATGTGTCAGTAAGTTTGCTGCTGTGCGGTGTCGCTTTGACACTATACAGATGTTGCTAAAAGAAACTTGTCTGCTTAAGGTGACGAAAGATTTGATAAAACGGTAAGAACGGCAGCCAAAAATACATTTGGCAGACATTTTTCTTCTCACACCGCCAAACTTCTTGTTTTATTTTAACGTAAAACAAACGTAAATGTCATTTTTGCCATAACATGCTAAACGCATAGTAAGTGCAACATTTGGGAATTAAGGAAAAGAGAGGTATAACCTTAAAATGGATTATGCCTCTCTTTTTTGTAACTCGTTTCTTGCGACTATTCTAACTTTCTGCCAGTTTTGTATATAACTTGAACAGCTCCGCCACGTACTCGCTCTCCGCCATCTTTACGGGGAAGGTATAGGCTTGCATCACGGCTTGGTTGTTCTGGCAATGCGCCTGAAGGAGTTCCTTCGGCATGAGCGTAGACCAAGGGATGGAAAATTTCTGAGTTATGCGACAAATCGCTTGCGAAATGTAGGAAAATAAGTGAAAACACATGAGTATATGAAGGAGATGGTGTCGCTTCGCAACCTTTTTGATGGCTTGTAAAGAACACTATATTCTTGATATAGAGCATCGTAACAAGGCAATTGAGATTATTGAAACTCTTTTTCCTGCGATACCTTACTCAAAGAAGAAAAAGAAGCGAGACTGACGGCAGAGAGTGCTTGTGGACTCTCTGCCTTTTCTTCGGACTGCTTACAACGATTCTATGCTGTCACGATAACTTCTCAACTGTTCTTCGCTCAATTTCGCCTTCGCATCTCTTAGTTTTTGCAGCAACGAAACTCTGTCATGAGGCAAGGAACCGGTAAATGGTACAGGATTGCTAACCGTTCGCCCCAGAATATGCGTCTGGATATGCAGATGCTCTATGAGTGTTATCATCTCATCGAAACGCTCATGCTCTGTTGCCTCCTCAAACTTACCTTCTTGAATTTCTTGGTAGAGTTGGCTTTCTGGAAACAATGTTAGCGAGAGGAAACCTATGCTTACTGGGTGAAGTTGGTTGAAAACCCCTGCCGAACGCAGAGCGTTTCTTTCACCGTTTCCATGACCACCTAATCCGACGAGATAGAAGAAGTGATAATGTATATCTGCTTCTTCAAGTTTACGGCATTGTTCAACGATGTCTTCGGACAGATACCCTTTGTTGACCCTTGTTAGAGTTTCACTGTCGCCACTCTCTACGCCAATGGTAAGATAATCGAAACCTAAGTGGTGGAGCTGTTGCAGTTCCTCTACCGTCTTGTTGCGAATATCCGTGATTCGAGAGAAACAACCGATGGTAGGGTGTCCTTCGCCTACGTATTTTCTGATGAGCAATGCAATGTCAGTCAGGCGGTTCGTGGTGAGCACAAAAGGATTGGCACCTGTAAGAAATATACGGTGAGCTCGTGGTTGGAAAGAATGGACTACTTCTAAGTCTTCCTCTATTTCCGACATAGGAGACATACGGAACTTCTGCTTGCCATAGAGCGTGCAGAACTTGCAGCGATGCCAAGTACAGCCAGCTGTGACCTGCAAGAGTTGTGAAGTGGCTTCATAAGGAGGTCGCCACACCGGACCATCAAAATGTAATGTGGGTTGCATACTATTTCCTTTCTTTTTTACGTTATTATAATGGTATCATCAAAATTGATGGTGCAAAGGTAAGGAAATACCGACAGAAGAAATCATCGTATTGGCTTTATGCCCCTAACCAAAAGGTAAGTATTGAAGATTATGAAGAAGAAACTCAATTATGATTATTGCCAAGCAGCTCCTGTCTTGGAATGGATGAGTCAGAAGTGGGCATTAGTCGTGATGCTCCGTATAAAGGAATACGAAAAGGAAAGCATCCGTTTCAGCGAACTTTTCCGAACTATCCCCCAGGTCTCGGAACGCTTGATTATCTGTTACAAGAAGGACTTGTAATAAGAGAGAGATTTGAAGAAATTCCTCCAAGGGTGGAATATTCTCTCACACCGATAGCCAAGGACTTTCTGCGAGAAATCAGCTATGTTATAGAATGGGGACAGTTGCATTTTGAGCAAATAGTGAAGGGCAGAAAATAGATTGGCTTTAAGTACTCCCAAAAAGACCAATTAGAGCCAAACGAATAGGTAGCAAGGTGGCTCTAAGTAGTAATTATAACATACTTAGAGCCAAAAAGGTATTGCAATAGTACAACTTTTATTTGAAAGTAGAGCCATTTAAGATGATATTTTTGAGTTATCGGGCTAAAAGGCTACAAAAAGTTTGGTTAATCAAGAAAAATACCTTAACTTTGCCACTATAATTAAGGGGAATAGCTTATGAAAGGTAGAAGATATCCTCTCGGAATACAGACTTTCAAGAATATCATAGAGGGAAATTATGTATATGTAGATAAGACCGACTTAATCTATGAGTTGGTGCATGAGAAGAAATATTGCTTTCTGAGTCGTCCTCGACGATTCGGAAAGTCACTTCTTGTCACAACTCTACAAGCCTACTTCGAAGGAAAGAAAGAGCTATTCAAAGGACTAAAGCTGGAAGCCTTGGAAAAAGATTGGGAGAAACACCCCGTTATCCATCTTGATCTTAGCAAGGGGAAATACTATAATATGGAAAGCCTGATAGAAACTCTTGATAAGATTCTTGAAACATACGAGGATTTATACCAAATAACTTCTGTTAGTACCGAGGCTTTTAATGTCCGATTGATTCGCATCATCAATGCCGCCAAGCAAAAGACTGGCAAGAATGTGGTTGTGCTCATCGATGAATATGATGCGCCGATGCACGACTCTGTGAAAGACAAGGACTTGCAGGACAAGATACGTGACATCATGCGCAATTTCTTCAGTCCTTTGAAGGCAGAAGAGGACAATCTTCATTTTGTCTTTTTAACTGGTATCTCCAAGTTTAGCCAGCTGAGCATCTTCAGCGAACTGAACAATATCACGAATATCAGCATGTGGGACAAGTACAGTTCTATCTGTGGCATCAGCAAGGAAGAACTCTTGGAAAATTTCCACGATGACATAGAGGAATTGGCGCAGGCCAATGATATGAACTATGAGGAGGCCTTAGCTGAACTGAGATATAATTACGATGGCTATCACTTTAGTGGGAAAGGTGCCGATATGTATAATCCTTACAGCATGTTCAATTGCTTAGAGACCCATGAGTTTGATAGCTATTGGTTTTCTACGGGTACTCCTACCTTCCTGATAGAACTGCTTCAAGAGAAAAATGTCGATATGCTCCAGTTGGACGACATTTGGACAACTTCCGACCGCTTCGATACTCCAACAGAGAAGATTGTTGACCCTGTGCCGGTATTATATCAAAGCGGCTATCTCACAATCAAGTCATACAATCGTTTGGCGAAATTATACAAGCTTGCCTTCCCTAATGAAGAGGTGCGCAAGGGATTCTCCAACAGCCTCTTCCGCTATTATGCCCCAGACGGTATGGGCGACCGTGATGCTATTTACATGGCATGGGCAAAGAACTTTATTCTGAGCGATGAGGACAATATGGAGGCATTCCTCCCTCATCTCCAGACTTTCTACAAGAAGTTCCCATACACTCTGATTAACAACAATGAGCGTCATTACCAAGCTGTGCTCTACACCATATTGCTAATTTTGGGCTGTGACGTTACCCCAGAGGTGCCTACATCTGATGGCAGAATCGACATGGTGCTGAAAACCAAGCGCAGCATCTATGTAATGGAACTGAAATACAAGAAGGATGCAGAGGCAGCGATGGAGCAAATCGACTGCAAGGACTATCTCGCTGCCTTCGTCGATGACAGCAGAAAGAAATACAAGGTGGGCATCAACTTCTCGGAAGACCGTCGAAGTATCGACGACTGGAAAGTGGAGGCATTGGCATAACACTGCTTGTGATGAATGGCTTAAACATCTTCTTATTACTATTTAAGAGGAGGTAAATATGGATAGATATCAAATTATACGTATAATCCATGACTATATGTCTAAGAAGCCTGTGTTAAAGGCATGGATCTTTGGGCCTTTTGCTCGTGGTGAAGAAAAGGCTCAGAGCGATATAGATATTCTCTTTGTCCCCGATTTTGAGCATGGTTCGTTTACTTTGCTTACTCATGGAGGAATGTATGAGGATTTGAAGCAACTGCTAGGTCGTGAAGTTGACTTGGTAGTTGATGGCTCTTTGCGTCCGTATGCTCAGGAGAGTGTGGAACGAGATAAAATCTTGGTATATGAGAGAGTTAGTTAGGGATAAAGGAAGACTGGAAGATATTGTGGAGGATTCTTCCAACGTACTCAAAATCATTGATGGGATAGAGTTTGAGGAGTTTTCCTCAAATATTTTAGTCTATTTTGCAACGATGAAAAATGTAGAGATAGTAGGCGAGGCTGCTTATATGCTGACCAAGGAATTCAAGGTACGTCACCCGGAGATTCCTTGGAAACAGGTGGAAGGTATGCGCCATGTTTTGGTGCATGGTTATTCGCAGGTGTTGCCTCGTATTCTTTGGGCAACAGCAAAAGAGAATATTCCCGAAATCAAGGCTCAAGTGGAGAAATACCTGAACGAGACAGATTGGGAACATTATTGTGGGGGAATGATGAACTTGTTCTTCTATACTGATTTATATTAAGCGCTTGTAGCCTCGAGAAGACGTGTACACGCAAGAAGGACGTTGCTGAAAGTCCCTCATAAAAATGTGATGTGTTTTGCTTTCTCGCTAATTTTCAGCATATTTTCAGCAAAAAACTACACTTTTCCTATAAGGGGAATAAAAAAAGCAGCAAACCGCAAAGGGCTTGCTGCTCACGATAGGAGTGTTTCCTATTTCTTTTATGGGTTGTATATATGACTGAAGAGCTGTTGAATTCTTCACTCTTCACTCTTCGTTCTTCACTTTCTATACTTCCTTCAATACGGTTTCCAATCTTCCGATGAAGTCATCCACATTTTCCTTGGTCAATACCAATGGAGGGAGGATACGGAGGATGTTGGTGCCGGCGCAACCGGTGAAGCAGTGCTGCTCGTGGATGAGCTTGCTGCGAACTTCCTTGTGAGGAATATCGAGTACGGCTCCTACCATTAAGCCCCGGCCACGAACCTCTGTGATGTGACTGTTGCGCTTCTGTAACTCCTTCAGCTGGGCGATGAGATATTCGCCAACCTCATGCGCATTCTGTACCAGGTTCTCCTTCTCGAATACATCGAGAACGGCGAGAGCTGCTGTACATGCCAGATGGTTGCCACCAAAGGTAGTACCCAGCTGACCATATACAGGAGTAAACTCAGGAGAAATCAACACGCCACCCATAGGGAAGCCATTGCCGATACCCTTGGCTACGGTGATGAGATCAGGCTTGATGCCCAACCACTGGTGAGCGAAGAACTTACCGCTTCTGCCATAACCGCACTGGATTTCATCGCAGATGAGGAAAGTGCCGTATTTCTTGCAGGCTGCCTGCAATCCCTGAGCAAACTCAGGAGTTACCATGTTGCAACCACCTACGCCCTGGATCGCCTCAATGATGCAAGCACATACATCGCCCTTGGCAAGTTCCTTCTCCCATGCCTCCAGATCGTTGATAGGAAGATAGGTTACGTGACCATTATCATTGATAGGAGCGATGATCTTTGGATTATTGGTAACTTCTACGGCAAGGGATGTTCTGCCGTGGAAAGCCTTCTCTATAGAAAGCACGCGGGTTCTTCCGTTGGTGAAGGAAGCCAGCTTCAAGGCATTCTCGTTTGCTTCGGCACCAGAGTTGATGAGGAAGAACTGATAATCTTCATAACCGCTAATCTTGCCCAGACGCTCAGCGAGTTTCACCTGCAACTTGTTGATGACAGAGTTGGAATAGAAACCCAGGTTGTTCAACTGGTTGGTGAGCATCTCCACATAGTGAGGATGGCAATGACCGATGCTGATAACGGCATGACCGCCATAGAGATCGAGATATTCCTGACCCTTGTCGTCCCATACCTTGCAGCCCTGTCCTTTTACAATATTAATATCGAAAAGAGGATATACGTCGTATAAATTCATAATTTAAGTGAAGAGATTTAAGTGAAGAGTGAAGAACGAAGAGTGATGAATTCTCTTGCTTTATAACCAAACTTTGTTCTTATTCTTCTATGATTAAACTGATATTGTTCTTGTCAAGTGAAGTATAACGTAAGAGTGAAGCGTGACTCATCCAAAATAGCATTTGAATTCTTCACTCTTCACTCTTCGTTCTTCACTTAGAAAGCCGAAGGCTTGAGCCTGAGGCCTGCAGTCTGTTCGAGACCAAACATGATGTTCATGTTCTGAACAGCCTGACCTACGGCACCCTTCAGAAGATTGTCAATGCAGGAAGTGATGAGGAGCTTATCGCCATACTTATCCACATGAACCAGGCACTTGTTGGTATTCACCACCTGCTTCAGGTCGATAGCCTTATCCACATAGTGGGTGAACTTGGCATCCTTGTAGAACTCCTTGTAACCAGCCACGATTTCTTCGATAGGCTTATCGGTCTTCACAACTTCTGTGGCGAAGATACCACGGGCAAAGTCGCCACGGTAAGGGATGAAGTCGATGGCTGCATCGAGATAACCCTGTGTCTGCTTCAGACTCTGACGAATCTCTGGCACGTGCTGATGGTTGAATGCCTTGTAGATGCTCATGTTGTTGTTGCGCCAAGAGAAATGGGTAGTGGCACCTGGTTTCTGACCAGCGCCGGTGCTACCGGTAATGGCATTGACAGAAACATCGCTGTTGATGAGGCCCATCTTAGCAGCAGGCAACAAACCAAGTTGAATGCAAGTTGCAAAACAACCTGGGTTTGCCACGTGCTGAGCTACGGCTATTTTTGATTCATTTATTTCTGGAAGACCATATACGAAATCGTGAGCGGCTGGGGTTGGCTGCTGGGTAGCAACCACAGTTTCTGGGGCAAGACGGAAGTCCTGTGCCAGGTCGATAATCTTCACGTTCTCTGGAACATTGTGCTCCTTCAGGAACGCCTCGCTCTTGCCGTGACCGAAGCAGAAGAAGATGACATCCACTTGGTCGAAAGGCATCTCGGCGGTAAACTTCAAGTCTGTTTCGCCATACAATCCCTCGTGAACCTCAGCCACCAGGTTGCCTGCATTACTCTCGCTGTTGGCGAATACAATCTCTGCCTCAGGATGGTTGATAAGGAGGCGAATCAGCTCACCTCCTGTATAACCAGCTGCTCCTAAAATACCTACTCTAATCATAATTTAAGTGAAGAGTGAAGAACGAAGAGTGAAGAATTCTCTTGTCCTTCTTGTTATTTATTATTTCTTTGTTTTATAGTTTTTATGGATGAAACGAGGAGTGCTATTAATTCATTACAGTCAATGATTATGCTTTTGAATGCATTTTCATCAATATAATCTGTATCATGAAGAAGGTTTAACCAATAGGATGTCTCATTTGCTTCTTTGAGGGCAATAGATAATTTGTTAGCAAAGTCTAGTGGACTCTGGGCAAATTCTGCTTCTCTTACTAAAGCTCCTACGGCAGTTCCTGAGCGAAGAATTTGATTTGTAATGGTAAACTCCTTTTTGCAAGAATTGATATGTTTGACCATTTTTACAATTCTCACTGCAAAGAGATAACTCTTCGTATGTAAAGGAGAATTCTCTCTATTATACTCGTTGATATTTTTTGTTCCCATCACAAAAGCATTTGAATTCTTCACTCTTCACTCTTCGTTCTTCACTTAATTTATCTTTCCTCGTTAGGGTGCATACCATAATAAACACGGAGTGGGGTAGAGCTTACCTTGATGAAGCCCTTCGCATCCTCGGCTGTCCAACCATGCTGCATCTCGCCATACTCACCGAGCTTAGACTTGGTCAAATCGTCTGGTGAATCGATTCCTACAGTCTGGAAGCTGTATGGACGGAGCTTCAGAATAGCTGTACCGTTGACGTTGCGCTGAGAAGAAGTCAGCATCGCCTCGATATCCGGCATCACTGGCTCCAGGTACTGACTCTCGTGGAGGAACATTCCGTACCAGTTGCCTACCTGATCCTTCCAATACTGCTGCCACTTGCTCAATGTGCTCTTTTCCAACAGACGGTGAGCCTCGATGATGAGTTTAGGAGCCGCAGCCTCGAAAGCTACACGACCCTTGATGCCGATGATGGTGTCACCCACGTTGCAGTCGCGACCGATGGCATAAGAAGCACCAATCTCCTCAATCTTCTGGATGGCAGCAATCTTATCATCAAACTTCTCGCCGTTGACAGCCACGATTTCACCCTTCTCGAAGGTAATCTTCAGTTCAGCCTCTTCTTCCTTGGCAGTAACGTGCTTCAGATAAGCCTCCTCAGGAAGACCCTGGGTTGGGTCGAGAATCTCACCACCGCAAATACTGGTTCCCCAGATACCTACGTTATAAGAATACTTCAACTTGGTGAAGTCTGCATAGAAACCGTGCTCGTTCAGGTAGTCAACCTCCTCCTTACGAGAAAGCGCCTTATCACGGGTCAATGTGATGATTTCTACACCAGGAGCCATTACCAGGAAGGTCATATCGAAACGGATCTGGTCGTTGCCAGCACCTGTACTTCCGTGAGCGATGGCATCAGCACCAATCTCCTTGGCGTAACGAGCGATGGCGATAGCCTGGAAGATACGCTCTGAAGAAACTGAGATAGGGTAGCAGTTGTTGCGGAGTACATTACCGAAAATCATGTATTTCAAAGATTTCTCGTAATACTCATGGGTAACGTCGAGAGTGACGTATGCCTTGGCACCCAACTTATATGCGTTCTCCTCGTTGGTCTTCAACTGCTCAGCAGAGAAACCACCCGTGTTAGCGCATGCTGCATAAACATCCCAGCCATCCTGGGTCAACTTCATTACTGTGTATGATGTATCGAGACCGCCGCTAAAAGCGACTACAACTTTCTTATTTGCCATAATCTTATGATTAATGTGAAATGTTAAATGTGAAATATTAAATTGGTATTCTTGTCAATACCTTATTATATATAAGGATTTAAATCTCTGCAGATGGACCGTCAATCTTGCGGATTCTCTCTATCACGTCCTGAGGAAGTTTGATAGGAAGATGCTCCTCTGGGTCGAAGAGCATGGCAGTACAGATGCAGTATTTGCGATTGGTACGATGGAGGACATCTACATTGATGCAACCCTCACAACCGCGCCAGAAAGATTCGTCATCAGTAAGATCGGCGAAGGTGACAGGAAGATATCCCAACTGGGTGTTCATTTTCATCACAGCCGAACCTGATGTCAAAGAGAAGATTTTTGCATGAGGCCATCGCTGTCGGGCAAGCGTAAAGGTCAAGTTTTTGATACGTTTAGCCAATCCCAAACCTCTGAAGTCTGGGTGAACGATCAAACCTGATGTGGTGACATAGTGCTTGTTGCCCCATGTTTCGATGTAGCTGAAACCTGCGAACTTCTCTCCTTGGAGAGCGATGACGGCTTTAGCTTCGCGCATCTTGGTGGCAACATACTCAGGTGAACGCTTTGCGATACCCGAACCACGTTTCTTTGCCGCTTCTGCGATAGTAGTCAGAATGGTGTCGATGTACTTGATGTGACTTTCATCAGCCACCATGACTTTTACTTCTTCCATTTCTCTTTCTTTTATTATAATGTTCTTGTTATCTTATATGAAAAAGCATGCATAATATGCATGAGATTCTATTTTGTTCTCGTATGTCTTACTTCAGTTCTGGAATGGCATTTGCGAGTGATTTCAGGAGAGCTTCCTCAGAAGCATCTTCTTTCTTTACCAGGAAAATCGTGTCATCTCCAGCAATTGTACCCAAGATTTCAGGAATGTCATGATTGTCAATGTTATATGCAATACTGCTGGCATAACCCGGACGAGTCTTGATGACAATCATGTTTCCAGAAAAGTTGATGGATAGAAATCCAGGGGTCATCATCATTTCTTTGAGCGAAGGAGGATTGGAAACTCGCTTGTACATGGTTTCATTAGGGAGTACATATACATATTTACCATTCATAGAGGCGGCTTTGGCAACTTTCAGTTGTTTCAAGTCGCGGCTTAAAGTGGCTTGCGTAAGCTTATAACCTTCTTTTGACAAGGCCTTCAAAACTTCTTCCTGTGAACTTAACTCTTGACTTGAGATAAGCATCTTCAGGGTTTCCATTCTACTATTCTTTACCTTCATATGATGTATTATTATTCGGATTTCGCTTGCAAAAATACAATAATATCACTAAACTACCAAATAAATTGCAATAAAATTGCACTAATATGTGATAAAATATCATATTACTGTTTTAAAAGCGCATAAATATGCGCATAATCGTATTCTTTCTTGTAAAATGAAATAATATGCAGTAAATCTTGTAAGTATGCATCCGTTTATTCACTTCTGTATTCTTTTAGTAGTAATTTTCTACTTTATAAGCTAATATTTCTAAATTTTGGGAGAAATGAATGCGAAAACCCACTTTTTATTGAAAGTTTTTGCCAGGTGCTCAACGCTTAAAGAGTGTCTTTTTAGTGCTCTATACTTGCTAAAGTGTTAAATTTTAAGGCCTTATGATAAAATAATGTGCGAAAAATTTGCAACTTATTATTATTTTGTTTACATTTGCAACATAAATGAACCTAAATACAACATTCAACAAGACTAAACTTTCATGATAAAACGAATAACTTTATTTTGGATATTGCTGTTGGCAATGCCGTTTGTTGCTTTGGCCAAAGATTTTCTCGTAGTGGATTTTGGAGCTAAAGGCAATGGGGTGACAGATGATGCTTCTGCCATTCAGAAAACCATCGACGCTTGTTCGCAAGCAGGAGGAGGCAATGTCGTTTTCTCTGCTAATCATACATTTCTTTCTGGACCAGTCGAATTGAAGTCTAATGTCAATATAGTCCTGGAGACCCATTCCGTCTGGAAAGCGAATCCTGATGAAAGCATCTATCGGAAAAGTGCCTTTGGTAAGAATGAAGGTGAAGGTATGATGTGGATTTGGGCTAAGGATATAGAAAATCTGTCTTTCTCCGGACATGGTACGATTCATGGCAATGGTATTCAGTTTATGGGAGCAGAGTTGTTTGACAGTTATGAGCTGAAACCTGTAACAACCTTCGATCCTCGTCCTCATGTCCTCACGCTGATAGGTGTGAAGAATCTGTCTATCCGTGATATTACGATTTGTGAAGGTGCCTATTGGACAGTTCATCTGATAGGCTGTGATGGTGCTTTGATAGATGGAATTAATCTTCTGAATAATCTGAAAATACGCAATGGTGATGGTATTGATATTGATCATAGCAAGAATGTACGTATTGCCAACTGTCATATTACGAGTGGTGATGATGCCATTTGTCTGAAAAACCGACGTGAGTTTGAGGAGTATGGTTCTTGTCATGACATCGTAGTGACCAATTGCGTGATGGAAAGTCGCAGTTGTACAGTCAAGATAGGCAGCGAGAATATGGATTCCATCTACCATGTGGTGATAGACAATTGTGTGATCAAGGGCAGTAACCGTGGTTTGGGTATTCAGAATCGTGATGAAGGTACTGTGACGGATGTGGTCTTCTCTAATATTATTTTAGATTGTCATCTTTGGAGTGATGTCTGGTGGGGAAAGGCGGAACCTATCTATGTGACTTCTTATCCTCGTGCCAATGGTAATCATAAGGATGCCAACTGGCGTTTCCCTAAAGGACAGACCGTAGGTAAGTGTGGAGAAGTGAGCCGCATTTACTTCAATAATATTTATGCAACTTCTGAAAACGGGTGCTTTATCGGAGGGGATACTAAGGATAAAGTTCGCGATATTTATCTCAACAATGTTCATTTGAATCTGAAGAAAGTGACTTCTTACGATGGCGGCGTCTATGATAAGCGTCCATGTCGTGGTGAGGGCTTTATATATAATAAGGTATATGGAGTCTATGTGGAACAAGCCACCAATGTGGAGGTAGATGACCTGAAAGTAATTGCAGATGCTAAGATCAACTATGGCGGAAAGACTTTCGGCATAGATGATTAATATTTCTATATGCGAAACGGTTTCTGTGGTTCTTTCATTCTAATGAAATCAGAACTTAACTCCGGTGTAATAAGGTATCATTACTTTTGCACCGTATAATTATAACTAAAATCTAATAGGTTATGCAAATAGTAAAAAAGACTATTGGAAGTAACATGAGACGTGTCTTGTTCTCTTCCGCCCTTTTATTGGTGAGTTCGCTCACGTTTGCACAGAGTAATGTCAGTGGTACCGTGAAGGATGCCAATGGCGAGCCTCTTATCGGTGTTTCCGTTTTGGAGGTGGGTACGCAGAATGGTGCAGTTACCGACATGTATGGTAACTATAAGCTGAAAGTGAAGCCTGGAGCAAAGTTGAAAATTTCGTATATCGGTTTCACTCCACAGACTGTTAAGGCCGGTTCCAACAGTCAGATTGTTTTGCAAGAAGACAATACTGCTCTGAACGAAGTGGTAGTGGTTGGTTATGGTACGATGCGCCGTAAGGATGTTACCTCTTCAATTACTACCGTGAAGGCAGAAGATTTGAACCAAGGTGTGTTTACAGACCCAGGTCAGATGCTTCAGGGAAAGGTTCCGGGTTTGGTGGTTTCTTCTACTGCCGATCCTAACGGTTCTCCTACCATTACCCTTCGTGGTGCTTCTACTCTCCGTACGGGTGCCATGTCACCTTACTATGTTGTGGATGGAATCCCTGGAGTTGATATTTCTATTGTGTCTCCAGAAGATATCGAGTCTATTGACGTGCTTCGTGATGCTACAGCTACGGCCATCTATGGTTCCAAGGCTGCCAATGGTGTAATTATCATTACTACCAAGAAGGGTGCTGAGGAGAAAACCAATGTCTCTTACAATGGCTATGTGGCTTTTGATAATATTCTGAAGAAATATGATGTGTGTACAGCTGATGATTTGCGTCAGTATGCAAAGGACAACAATATAACTCTCAAGGATGGTGGCGCCAATACGGATTGGCAAGACGAGGTGCTTCGTACAGGTATAAGTCATAATCATAATGTAAACATTAGTGGTGGAAATGGTTCTACTAATTATATGATTAGTGCCGATCTCAGAAAGCGTGAGGGTGTCATCAAGATGACAGGCTTTGACCGTTTCAATGTCCGTTCTCTTGTGTCAACCAAGACATTGAAAGACCACCTTACGGTTTCTATTGGTGCGAATATGATGTATGGCAAACACTTTGGCGTACCATCTGGCAATGAGGGTGCATCTGTGCTTGATGCCATGAACTACTATTCTCCTACAAATGCCATCAAAAATGCGGATGGAACATGGACAGTAGGCTCTGGTTCCAAGAACTATAACCCTCTTGCATTGATGGAGGAAAATAAGTCTGAGACTGTATGGAAACGTAACCAGTTTGTTGGTAAGACCGCCCTCGAACTTTGGAAGGGATTCGTTTGGAGTGTCAACTATTCTTGGAGTAATTATCAAAGTACTTATAGTGCCTATAATACCCGTAACTCTCAGTTGGAGGGTATTGGCAACAAGAATGGTCAGGCTACCCGTAATACTTATTTTGGTCGTGAACAGACTTTTGAGACTTATCTCAACTACGATTTCAAGGTCGGAAAGAGCAAGTGGGGCTTGATGGGTGGTTATTCTTGGGAAGAAAAGAAGAATAACGATGGATTCGGTCTCAGTGTTGAAGGTTACTATAATGATGATCTTGGATGGTATAATATGTCATACGCACAAACCATTTTGGGCGTTCAAAACTCCGTTCAGAGCGGCTATTTGGAGAAGGTACGTAATATCTCTTTCTACGGTCGTGTGAACTACTCTTTTGACAGTCGTTATATGCTTCAGGCAACCATTCGTCGTGACGGTTCTTCGGTATTCGGCAAGAACAATCGTTGGGGAACTTTCCCTTCTGTATCTGCTGCTTGGAATATCACTGAGGAGAAGTTTATGCAGAACCAGCATATCTTCGATAACTTGAAACTTCGTGCGGGATATGGTATTTCTGGTAATGCCATGGGCTTTGATGTGTATTCTTCTTATAATACGTATGGTGCTTCTGGTACATTCGTATATGACGGTAAGACTTATCGTACATACGGCGCAACCAAGAATGCAAACCCTGATTTGAAGTGGGAGTCAACAGGTATGTTGAACATTGGTCTCGACTTCGCATTCTTGAAGGGACGTCTGAATGGTACTGTAGAAGTTTATCATAAGAAGACCAAGGACTTGATTTGGAGCTATCCTGTTTCTACAACTCAGTACATATATGGTTGGATGGATGCCAATGTGGGTGAGATGACCAATAAGGGTATTGAGTTCACATTGAATGCGGTGCCTGTTCGTACCAAGAATTTCATGTGGAGTACTACCCTCAACCTCTCTCATAACAAGAATACTGTCGATAAGATGCAGAATGAGACATTCCATACTACTAATCTCACCCAGGGTGACCCAATGGTAGCTGGTGTTTCTGCTGATGGTTGGACACAGAGAATTATGGAGGGCGAACCTATTGGTACATTCTATACGTATCAGTATGCAGGAATTGTAAATGGACGCTCAGAGTACTACGTTCTTGATGAAAATGGTAATCGTACAGGCGAAACCACCAATAATCCAAGTTTGAAAGACCGTTCTATAACTGGTTGTGCGCAACCTAAGCTCAATGCAGGTTGGAATAATACGCTTACTTATAAGAACTGGAGTTTGAACGCATTTATTACAGGTGTATTCGGTAATGACGTTTATAATAGTGCTCGCGCTCACTATACGGCTGCTCAAATGTTCTCAGATGGTAAGAACGTATTGAAAGAATTCCTTTCTAATCCTGTTGGCGATGCTTCAAGCTCACTTCCTTCGGACCGTTATATAGAGAAAGGATCTTATGTTCGTCTTCAGACGCTCTCTTTGAGTTACACATTCCGTAATTGCTTTAATGACTGGATTCAGGATTTGACTCTTTATGGCACAGCCAATAACCTCTTTACGATCACTAACTATAAGGGACTTGATCCTGAGGTGAATATGGGTGGCATTGACCCGGGTATCGATTATCGTTGGAGCCGTTATCCACATACACGTACCTTCATGGTGGGTGTTAAGATTAATTTCGGTGGAAGCAAGAAGAAAAAGGCTACGCCACAGTATATCGACCGAGAGGTAATCAAGGAAGTACCAGTAATCAAGGAAGTGGTTAAGGAGGTTCCAGGAAAGACAACTTTCGTACAGAGCACATACGTTGTGACTTTCCCTGTAAATTCTGCAGAGATTGGCAATACTTCAGAACTTGATGGCATCAAGAGTGGCTCTAATGTCGAGATTGTGGCATACGCTTCTCCTGAAGGCAAGTCTTCTGTAAATCAGCAGTTGTCTCAGAAACGTGCAGATGCTGTAGCTAAGTATCTACAGAATAAGGGCGTGAATGTGATTCGTATTATCGCCAAGGGTGCGGATACCAATCATGCTAACCGTATCGCTATTGTGACTGTTAAGTAATAACATTTAATCAGATTACAGAATATGAAACTAAATAGATTGTTTATTTCAGCTGGATTGTTAGCTATGACACTTACCGGCTGTACGGATTTGGACATGAGTCCAAATTCGCAATATACTGAGGATCCTAGTCAAAACTCAGGAGTTGATCCTATGATTGTTGTGGAGGCAAAAATGGCGGATGTATATTACCATCTTGCAGGAACATTGGGTCGCCGTTATATGGAGGCACAATGCTTGGCTTCCGATGAGTTTACTTCACTCGCTTTTGCTGGCGGTTATTATGACAGTGGTACCTATGCTCACCAAGCACTACATTGTAGCTCTCCTAATGATGCCTCTATCGGTTGGTATGATGAAGTGACGGCTGGTATTACAAAGGCAAATACCATCTTGGAGGAATTGGGTAGTGGAGCTTCTGCCCAGATGAAAGCGCCTGCTCGTGCCATACGTGCTTATTATACCTGGATTTTGATGGATAATTATGGTGATACGCCTATTTTGGATAAGGTTCAGGCTGAAGGTTCTGTGGTGCCTCGTTCTCCACGTAAGGAAGTTGCGGAGTGGATTGAGAGTGAGCTTAATGACATTATCCCTGCATTGACGGATGATGTTACTGAAAATACATACGGCAAGCCTACTAAATGGATGGCAGAGGCTCTTCTTGCCAAGCTATATATCAACTGGCCTGTTTATACGGCGGAGTCGGTTGACCAATATGATGCAGCAACTGCTGCAAATCCAAAGTTGGATGCTTGTATTGCTGCTTGCGATGATATTATCAATAGTGGTAAGTTCAATTTGGGTTCTGTTGACTATCTTCATAAGTTCTCATACGACAATGGCTGGAAGGTGGAAGACTTCATATACGCAATACCATATGATGCCATCAATCGCCAGGGTATGCAGTATGCTCGTCCTCGTACATTCAAGGATATGAAAAATTTGTTGCCAAATGTCTATGGTTCAACAGATAAGTTTACTCAGTCGTTTGGTGGTAACATGGTAGTCACTCCTGAGTTTGCCAAATTGTTCTCTCTGGATGGGGATATTCGTAATCTCAGCATTCTTCGTGGTGATGTCTATGTTCGTGACCCAAAGACTTTACGTCCTACAACTGAACCTTTTATGTATAAAGGCAACCAGGTACATTTTACGGAAAACATCACTCTTGCTAAGAAAGATAACACCATTGAAGTTGGCAATGACGCAAATGCTTATCAGCAGGGTTGTCACTCCATCAAATGGTTTACTACTCCAGCCGACTATAATAATGGTCGTAACCAGTCTAATGACCTGCCGATTTTCCGTTATGCCGATGTTCTCCTTATGAAGGCTGAGGCTCTTACTCGTCAGGGTAGTAGTGGTGCTAAAGCTCTCTTCAACCAGATTCGTTCATACGCAGGTGCTCCAACGATAGCTAACGAACCTACCTTGCAGGAAATCTATGATGAGCGTGGTCGTGAATTCTTTGATGAGAACTGGCGTCGTAACGATATGATTCGTTTCGGTCATTATGAGGATGAGTTCTTCCCTCATTACAAGGACTTTCCAGATGCAAGCTTTGACAAGCGTCATCGCATCTTCCCAGTGCCACAAAATACAATCAATTTGAATGGTTGGGAGCAGAATCCTGGATATTAATCGGTTGAATGATGATAAATGGGGAGTGGCGGGTTCTGCCACTCCCTTTTTATCGATAGGAAAATGATTCGTAATCGCGCCAAAATCGTTAAATCTTTCGTGTTTTGGCGCACTTTCGGCTTTATAATGCGCCAAAATGTGATAAAACTGAAGGTTTTGGCGCACTTTCAGCGTGATAACTCAATCTTTTTTCGTATATTTGCACCATGAATGAAATACTATAAATGCTTATGGTACAATTGATAGGAAGAGAAAATGAGCAAGGTTTGCTCAAGAAATACATAGATAGCAATCGAGCTGAGTTCATTGCTGTCTATGGAAGACGGCGTGTCGGGAAGACTTTTCTTGTTACCGAGACTTTCAAGGATGCTTTATCTTTTGATATGACAGGTGTCATTGATGGAGATAAGGAAGACCAATTGGTATCTTTTAACATTGCTCTTAAAGAGAGTGGTTATGAGGGTAAGAGAGTAACAGATTGGTATGGGGCTTTCGAGGCTTTGAAAGAAGTGGTAAAAAAGGTTCCTCAAAATAAGCCAGCTATCATTTTTATTGATGAGTTGCCATGTCTTGATACACCTCGCTCTGGATTGGTGAAGGCATTGGATTTGTTTTGGAATGGCTGGGCTAATAGGCAGAGCAATGTAAAGTTAATCGTCTGTGGATCCGCTACTACATGGATTGTGGATAATATTATTGATAATCATGGCGGTTTGCATAATCGAATTACACACGAGATGCACATTCATCCTTTTACCCTACATGATACCGAAGCGTACTTGACAACCCATGGCTTCAAGTGGAATCGGTTGGCTATGGCGCAGACATATATGGTGCTTGGAGGTATTCCTTATTATCTGAGCTTGTTGGATAATGCCCTGAGTCTTCCTGCCAATATAGATCAGCTATTCTTTTCTCGTGATGCGGAATTGAAGAAGGAATTCGACCGGCTGTTTAAGTCGCTTTTCAAAAGTCCGCAGGCGTATGTAGATATTATCCAGTTGTTGGCAAACAATAAGAAGGGGTTGACTCGTAAGGAAATCAGTGAAAAGTTGAAGAAGGAAACGGGTGGACACCTTTCTAAACTTTTGGTGAATTTGGAGAATTGTGATTTTATCCGTAAGTATAACGTCAGGGAGCGAAAGATAAATAGCAATAACGGTATCTATCAGCTTACCGATTTTTATATCCAGTTCTATCATGATTTCTGTAGCAAGCATACAACAGATGAGCATTTCTGGGAAAACTCCATCAACTCGCCTAAGCAGAATACTTGGTATGGTTTGGCTTATGAACGCTTGTGTATGGCACATATTCCACAAATCAAGGAGGCTTTGGGCATTCAACGTATTAGAACGGAATATTACTCTTGGCGAAGTAAGGAAAGTGTGCCAGCTGCCCAGGTGGATCTGATTATTGAGCGTGCAGACCAAATTATCAGTTTGTGTGAGATAAAATATAGTAAGGGTATCTATTCATTGGATGCAAAGGAAGAGGAACGATTAAGAAATCGGATCGTTGACTTTGCAGATGAGACTAAGGTGAAAGAGGCTGTGCAACTCGTGTTGATAACAACCTATGGCTTAAAAGATAATGCGCATTCTACCGAAGTCAATGATAGAGTGGTACTTGATGACTTATTTAAATCTTAAAATCCAATAATAAATAATGAAGCGAATCTTGGTCTTAGCATTATATAGCGTCCTTGGGCTATCCTCGTTGATGGCCCAGGATTATACCCGATATGTAGATCCACGTATCGGAAGTGAGGGATTGGGTAGAACTTTCCCCGGCCCTTGTATGCCATACGGTATGGCGAAGCCGGGACCGGATGCCGTGACTATGCCGAATGCGGGATGGGCTCCGATGCCTGAGCCTCTCAAGGGATTCTCGCAGATGCACGTCAGCGGAACCGGGGGTGGACAGAAGTATGGAAATATTCTTATCCAGCCTTTCTTGGATGCAGGAGACATCATCCAGAAACGGGTGGATGAGAAGATAGCCTTGGGATATTATGCCTGTACTTTTGAGAATGGAATCCGGACGGAGATTACCGCTTCAGAACGTTGTGCTTTCTATCGGTTGGACTTTGGCAAGAAGCAGAAGGGAAAACTCTTGATAGATGTGGCTACTTTCTTAGGAATAGATACGATTCCTGATAAGCGCGAAGCGCAGCAGTATGTGGATTCGTATGTTACCTGTGATGGAAAATATGCCGTCTCTGGTTGGAGTACGGTTCGGGGCGGCTGGAACAATGGGGGCCCTTATACCGTATATTTCTATTTGCAGAGCGATGTTCCTCTATTATATAATAAGGTGAAAGAATCTAAAGCAAAATTGGATGTCACTTTCTTGAAAAGTATTGCCAATCTGAAATTGGGTATTTCGCATATCAGTATCGCCCAAGCCAAGCGGAATATCCCTACCTGTGGTTTCGATGCCCAGTTGAAGCATCTACGAGAAACCTGGAATGGAAAATTGAGGAAGATAGAAATTGCAGGAACTGAAAAACAGAAACGGATGTTCTACACGGGCATCTACCATACGATGCTGATGCCTGTGGATAAGTCGGGGGAAAACCCTCATTTCTCTGATACTCCTTATTATGATGATTACTATGCCATTTGGGATACTTATCGTACGTCTATGCCGCTTCTTACTCTGATAGATGAGGATAAGCAGCGGGATATGATCCATTCGCTTTTGAATATTTATAAGCATGATGGCTATATGCCGGATGCCCGGAGTGGTAATTGGAATGGAAGAACCCAGGGAGGAAGCAATGCTGAAATTGTGATAGCCGATGCTTTTGCCAAAGGGATGAAAGGCATCGACTATGAATTGGCACTCAAGGCTATGATCAAGGATGCTGAAGTTCCACCTACTGATGATGATGGTTATTTGGGAAGTGTGCCTGATGAAAAGCATGGTCGTGGTGGATTGAAGGAATACAATACGCTCGGCTATATCCCTTATGGTATCGACAGAGCTGGCAACCGTACGGTGGAATACAGTTATGATGATTGGTGCATCGCTCAGGTGGCGAAAGGGTTAGGACATCAAGACCTGTATCAGAAATATCTCAAGCGCTCTGGTAACTGGCGCAATCTTTGGCGCGGTGATTATGAATGGCAGGGAATGCGTGGCTTCATCATGCCTCGTGATGCAGATGGGAGATGGCTCGACTCTGTGCCTTGGGGAAAATCAAAAGTTTACCATCCCCTGATTCCTTATCGCCCTGATACGAAGGTGGCTCCCTGGTATCTGCCATGGTGGAGTACTTTCTTCTATGAAGCTTTGTCGGCTGAATATAGTCTCAGTATTCCGCATGATGTGCCGGGATTGGTGGAGTTGTGCGGCGGTAAGGAGGCTTTTATCAAGCGCCTTCATACATTCTTTGCCAACAAACATTATAATGTTGCTAACGAACCGAGTTTTATGACTCCTTATCTCTACCATTGGGTGGATAGACCTGATCTGAGTGTAGCACGTATCAGACAGATTGTGAATGACAACTATAACGATACTCCGCTCGGTTTGCCGGGAAATGATGATAGCGGTGCCATGTCTTCCTGGCTTGTCTTCAATATGATGGGGCTTTATCCCGTGGCTGGACAGAATCTCTATCTGGTAGGCTCGCCGCTGATTCCTGAATATACGATTCATCTGGAGAATGGTAAAAAATTGCAAGTGGTAAGGGATGAAAAGATGAAATCCTGGGATAGGAAATTCTTGACTTATGAGTTATTAACAAATGGTGGAAAACTTGTGCTTCCTGGTTTTTCTGCTGTTGATTCTATTGTTGATAACGATGCTAAGATGCTGATTCCTAATCAGAAAGAGCGTTTTCTACGTTGTGAACAAGATGTGGATAACTTGTTGAAAAGTATTCCTTCACAGGGGATTTCTCATTTCGTTTTAAACCGTCAGTATCGCAATTGGGAGCTTGGGGCAACTTATCTGAATGGAAACCGTGATACCCTGTATTTGAAATGCAACCAGTCGGTCTATCTGATACCGGAAAGACTGGTGGATGAGGCTACTGGTTTCTCTTGGGATAGTCCGCAGAAAGGAAAGAATATCTATGTCTGCAACAAGTCGCAGAATAAAGGTATGCGTGATGGTACCTTCCTGTTTATTTCCAGAAAAGCCTTACAGCAGTTGCTTCATTCTGGTACTTTCATCTATAATGATATTACTTGGCGACAGGTGTCAAGGGATGCAAAGACCGTTGTCGTGCGTGCGGATATAGATGGCACAACGATGTGTATTAGTCTTTGTCACCAACTGCCATGGGTGCTTTGGATGAAAAACAATCCTTTAGGTATTGATTGGACCCTCACAGGAATGCTTCCGGACAGGAAATGATTTTTCCAGAAGAAAATTGTTTCAGATTTGTTCTGATAATAGAATTAATTTTGTAACTTTGTGGGAAAATATAAAAGCCTAATGAAGAAAGTAATATTAGTAATCGGTTTTGTCATGTGTCTCTTGCTGGTACAAGCTCAGACCCGTCGTCAGATGGGTGGGGTGTACTGCGCTTATCCTTTTACTGAGGTAGAGACCGGTAAAACTCTTTCCATCGAGAAATATGAGGATGAGGATAATCTGGTTCTGGAGGGTTACACTCCTTTCTATATAAGTCATTATGGTCGTCATGGCTCCCGCTGGATGCCCCATGATGACCGCTATACCTGGGTGAACCGTCACTTTGAGGATGTGTCCAATCTTACTCCTTTAGGAAAAAAGGTAAGGAAAATCTTATGGCGAGTATGGGATAATGCTCAGGGTAATGGTGGTAAACTGTCGAAATTAGGCGCTCTTCAGCATCGGGGCATTGCCAATCGTATGTATCAACGCTTTCCTCATATTTTTGCTACAGGTAATCGTGTGACGGCACGTTCAAGTGTCGTTGACCGTTGTGCAAAAAGTATGTTGGCTTTTACGGATGAATTGCATCATTTACAGCCGTCACTAACGATGGATGTAAAGACCGATTCTGCCGATATGGCATGGATTGCCTATACTTCTCCGGAAGAAAAAGCATTGGAAAACAGGACAAAGGTTACGCCAAAGGTTTCTACAGACAGATTCATGCATCTGCTTTTCAAGGATATTTCCAAGATTGATGATCCGATGAAGTTGATGGGGGAGATGCAGGCCATCACTTCCTCTATTCAGGATGTGGGTTTGAATTTCAAATCTTATCCGAAAGATATCGAGGAACAGTTGAATGCTCTCTTTACAGATGAGGAATTCCGTGCTTTCTATGAAGCCAACAATAAGCGTATGACGATCTGTAATGGAGATGATCTCTATAATGAACAGATTCCGATGCGTTCTGCTGTTTCTTTGTGGCATCATATCAGAGAGGATGCTGATAGGGCTTTGGCTTCGGGTAAGCCTTCTGCTGATTTGCGCTTCGGACATGATACCAATCTCTATCGCCTGCTTACTCTTTTGGGGGCTGGTTATGAAAGGGTTTCTGAAGAGACGGGAATGTTTGAAAGTTCCTGCGACCGATATGACTATAATCGCATGGATGTAGTGGTTCCAATGGCTACCAACCTACAGATGATTTTCTATAAGAAGAATGTGCCGGATGAGGCTCATCCTGAGAAAAATATTGTGGTAAGACTGTTGTATAATGAGGTGAACGAGGCACAGATCAAAGGCATGGAAGATGTGTTCTATGGTTCTGATGTCCCGTTTTATGATAAAAACTATTTTTCCTGGGAAGAATTCAAGCAGTATATGGAAAGCCGAATTGACAAGGCTGAACATGTACGCCAGCTCCATGCCCTCAATACGATGGTGGGCACAGCGCAGGCTAATACCAAGACGGCTGGCATGTTTGGTAAGGGAAGTGAGGAACATGGACAAACTCTTCCTGCCGTACTGGTGCCTAACGGACAGAATTCCTGGACTCCTCAGACTCAAGATACGGAGAAAAAGTGTATTGCACCTTATTATTATAAGGATACTGAATTGCAGGGCTTTCGCAACAGCCATTGGATAGTAGGCGGTTGCACCCAGGATTACGGTTCCTTTACGGTTGCAACTTTGGGCGGCAAACTGAGATTGCAGCCAGAGGAACGTGCTACTCCTTTTTCGCATGTAGATGAAATATCTCACCCCCATTACTATGCGATTAACTTGAGGAAAGAACATCTCAAAACCGAACTTACAGCTTTGAGCCATACTGCCATCTTGCGTGTAACACCACAGGAAGACCAATATGTTCATATCGTCATCAATCCGAATAGTGACGAGGGGGAAGGATACATAGAGATCGATACGCTGAATCATAGAGTTTATGGTTATAATCCTGTGCATCGCATCTACCAAGGATGGGGTGAAGCAGCAGGATTCAGTGGGCATTTTATCTTGGAATATCCTGAAGGACTGGTTGATTTCGGTGTATTCTCCAAGGAGAACAAGGAAGGAAAGGGATTGGAGGCTAAAGGTGTCCGCATCGGGGCTTGGCTTACTTTCAAAGGTCAGGCTGAAAAATCGATGGAATTGAGAACCGCCAGTTCGTTTACAGGCAAGGAAAATGCGCTTTCCAATTTAGAGAAGGAAGTGGATAACTTGGCAAGTAGTTTTGATGAGATGCGGGAAAGAGCCATCGATGCATGGTGCGACCGCTTTCATACGATAGATGTGCAAAGCAAGGATACGGCTAAGGTCAACCAGTTTTATGGAGCCTTCTACCGTGCCTCGTTCCTGCCTCGTCAGATGAGTGATGTGAATGGCGACTACCCACCATTTGCTCATGGAGAGACGAAGCAAGAGAATCCTTCACTCGTCACTCTTCATTCTTCACTTCCAAAAGCATACGGAGATTTCTCTATGTGGGATATCTATCGTGCCGAACTTCCTCTCTATAATATCATCACGCCAACTTTGTCGGGTGACATGATGCAGTCGCTGGTCAATATGTACAAGGAGGGTGGATGGATGCCAATTTTCCCTTGTTGGAACAGTTATACGGCAGCGATGATTGGCGACCATGCCGGTGTTGCTCTGGCGGATGCTTATGTCAAGGGCATTCGTGGCTTTGATGCGCAGACGGCATATCAGGGGATGCGTAGGAATGCTTTCCAGAGTCCGAAGTCTTTCGAGGAGTATAAGGATGGTATGGGAAGAAGGGCTTTGAAGTCATATCTCAAATATGGATTTATTCCGATGGAGGATAGTGTGAAAGAGGCTTTTCATCAGAATGAGCAGACCTCCCGTACTTTGGAATATGCTTTTGATGATTTTGCCGTGGCACAGATGGCAAAGTTGTTGGCTGATTCTCTGGAATATCAGAAGAATAAAGGCAATCTTCTGTCCTTGGATAAGAAAATGCTATTAGCTGACTATGAGCAACTGATGCGTAGGTCTGAAAACTGGCGTTATGTCATCAATCCAAAGACCGGATGGGCTGATGGTCGTCATCAAAACCGGAAATGGGAGAATAATCTCGATCTGGTGCATCGCAAGAGTTATATTACCGAGGGGGCTACCTGTCACTATACCTGGTATGTGCCTCAGAATGTAGAGGGGCTTTTCCAAGTTATCAACAATAGTGGGCAGAACGTCATCACACGTCTGGACAGAATGTTTGATGAAGGATTGTACTGGCATGGTAATGAACCTTGTCATCAGATAGCCTACCTTTATAATAAGGCTGGTGCTTCCTGGAAGACCCAGCAGCGCATTCATCATATTCTGAATACCGAATATAATGATACTCCTGGAGGACTGTCGGGTAATGATGATGCGGGGCAGATGTCGGCTTGGTATATGTTTTCTGCCATAGGGTTCTATCCCGTATGTCCGGCTACACCTTATTATTATATAGGAACGCCAAGTTTTGATAAGGTTACATTCAATTTGGAGAACGGCAGGAAGTTTGAAATTGTTGCCGAGGGAGTCGATGATGAGAATTTCTACATCCAGCAGGTTGACCTGAATGGTAAGTCTGGCTATTATTTATCTCATGATGACTTGCTGAAAGGTGGAAAACTTTCTTTCAGAATGGGAAATACTCCTAAATATTAAGATTTATGAAAATAAGATGATACTGATAGATCCTGTAGGATATTTATATCTGGAATGTGCGTCATGTTCTATAGCATTTTCTCAAAGGAAGCGCTTATCGAAAAAGGGTGCGTCATGTAGTTATGACACACCCTTTTTCGTCTGTATTTTGTTATTTTTTAGTCTCTGTTGCTGCCTCCGAAAATGCGGAGCAGATAAAGGAAGAGGTTGATGAAATCGAGATACAGGGTGAGTGCACCGAGTAAAGCCAATTTCTGTGCGCCTTCGCTCATGTCGTACTGCATCTGGAGCATCTGCTTGATTTTCTGTGAGTCCCAGGCGGTCAAACCAACAAAGATGGCTACGCCTACATAACTTAAAATGTAGTCAAAGCCAGGACTCTTCAGGAACATATTGACCACAGTAGCGATAATCAGACCAATCAAAGCCATGAAGAGTATCTTGCCGATAGAGGTCAAATCTCTCTTGGTCGTGTATCCGTAAAAAGCCATTGCTCCGAAAGTACCAGCAGTAATGAAGAATACCTTTGCAATGCTTGTCATCTCATAGAGGACGAAGATGGAGGAGAGCGTTGCACCATTCAATACGGAGTAGAGAATGAAAAGCAATGTGGCTGTGCCCAATGATAGGCGGTTGATTGCGCCACTGATGGCGAAAACCAATACGAACTCGGCGATAATCAATCCCCACATGATAGCGCTGTTAGTGTAAATCGTAGTTAAGAGTGTAGGACTGCTTGCCACACCATAGGCGGTAACACCTGTGATAACGAGTGCAAAGGTCATCCATACATATACTTTGCGCATAAGGGCAGAGAATACGTTGCTTAAACCGCGCTCTTTCTCATTATAAGCGAAACCAGTCTCCTGATTCTGCTCATTTATGAAATTGTACATTTCTTTTTCTGTCATAGTCTTATTTATTTAGTTTATATGATTCTTTTGTTCTGATAATCCTGCTTAATTATGTATGATTCTTCATTTTGCAGCATTATTCTTCAATTTAACGGTTGCAAAGATAATGCCATTTCTTGGAATAGCCACGAAATGCGTTAATAATTAACATTTATTCTCTACTTATGCCATTTCTATATAATCGTTTTCCTGTCATTTCAATGTAGTATATCGCTTGTTTGCAAAGTCCAAATGACTTGTTTGCGACCCGTATCTCTGAAAGATAGAAATCTGTGCTTCGGGTTTACGGGTGGTGTTGACTTGTGCACCATTGCGCTTCTCGGGGGCACAAAAGTGCTCTTATCCGAGCACAAAGATGCCCTTTCCTTGGCACAATAGTGCCCTTCCTTAGGCGCTTTGTAAACTTGGCGAAACAAGAATATCTGCTTGGCATTCTGTTCTCATATTTTCTTAAT